>LLEN01000001.1_pt1 | contig 75632 bp, 89 predicted proteins | sample 595881 | NCBI WGS metagenome assembly LLEN01 (sample SAMN02919314, study PRJNA255460) | bioreactor metagenome | biome: chemostat; feature: culture 2012_10.3; material: sediment; isolation source: day86 10degC chemostat 2012 inoculated with Wadden Sea sediment taken from... | place: Germany: Bremen ...
TGTTTTGGTTTGTTCTTACCTACTAGCTTTGCGAGCTCCCCTATTGCAATATACTGGTCTTTACACAGAGTAAGAATGATTGTTCGCATGGCCTCGGGCGCTAACCTTTTCTTCTCTATTGCTGGTTGCGCAATCTTTACTAACGAGAGTTTAAAGTTAGATTCTAACTGCTCTATATCATCAATAAACGGTCGATCTAAGTGTTCAGATATAAAGCGCCCTTGTTCATCTCTAATACGGTTATACGTTGAGTCACCTTCGTTATACGTTAAGCTTTCGGTGTTATGCGTTAAGTTTTCAGTGTTATGCGTTGAGTTCTCTATAGGGCTTAACGCATTAAAGGTCGAGCTAGTGGCAAAGACTTCATCCGGTGTAGGAAGAGATGCGCCAGGAAGAGTGTAAGACTTTTGTTTTTGTTCACCGTTAGAGATCAGGAAGCCTTTGTGTTCTAACTTTGGTAGTGTGAGAGTCACTTCTCGTGAATGTTTTGTTGTAAGTTGGCAGGCGCGTTCGTGGTTAACCCATCCTTCAACAGCAGCGGTTGTCACGATAAGCTGTTCAAAATCATCAAGTTTATTGAAGTTATCTCCAAATTGCTGGTGTAACATTCCACGGATATCATCGGGAATTAAACTGGCGGTAGATAGTTCTAATAAGGTTTGAGCGGGTAACTCTTTTTCCCATAGCTTTGGAGTGCGCCAGTTCACTGATTTCCAGCCACTAAAAATCTTGGGCATCCCAGAGCCTGCACGCTCGCCTAAACCGATCAGCAAAAACATCTGGTGTAGCAATCTGTTGCGGCAGTCACTAACCCCACCAGCAATTACCTCTTTCAAAGGAATACGCATTAGGCCGGGGTTACGAAAACCAAACATATCAGGGCGCTTGACCACCAGAACTGAAACGCGATCTGAAAAATCCGCATGGACAATGGTGTTTACCAATGCTTCACGAAGGGCTATATGAACAGGGGTATCGGCTTTGCGTTGCCCTTGCTCTAACTTAAATGGCACTTTTAAATCTGCGGTCAGCTTTTGGTAAACCTTACGATAGAAATCGAACAGGTTGCCCGACCACGTACCGTCAGGGCAGACTCGATCAATCCAGCGTAATTCGGTTTTTGCTTCCGGTCTTTCTTGAAAGTCAACAAAGTAATTGGGCGCGGCGGCAGTGATGGCCTCCCAACTGCCGAACATAAGAATTCCAGCTAGTGTGATGCCTTGCTTGCCTGTCTCGCGGTCTTTGTGCCAGCCTCCGATTTTTTTTAAACAGCTCAAACAGTTCATATTCAAGGTAAGGATGCTGTGGGCTATGGGCTGCTAACAGATTGCGGTAGGCTTTTAAGCTGTCGATATTGACATCTTCGGCAAAGTCATAATGCTCAGAAAGGATTTCATTATCACGGCTGTCATGGAGCTGTTCGGCAAGCATGCGCTTGACGGTTTCATCATCACAGCGGCGATCACCTTCGTGCATACGCAAGTAAGTATTTCCGAAAGGTGTTTTCTTCAGGTGTACAGGCTTTTGCTTACGAGGTGCTGGTTGAATGTGAATCGCTAATACTGGCTTGCTCTGTAGCGTGACATGTTGCACATCCTGATCTGATATCACATTGGCACTGACCCTGTCGCGATCATTGAGTTGATTGAAAAGGTCAGTTTTTACTTTTTCTGGTTCGGCTACGCTACAGGAATGAATTTACCATGCTTTTCCTGAACCCCGAGAATAACCCAGCCACCACGACCATTGGCCATGGCCGAGTAGGACGACCAGAAGTCCTTGGGCAGTGCGCCCTTGCCGTCTTTGCCACCAGCCAGCTTAAATTCTACTTGATCAGATTCCACCAAGGTTTGGAGATCTAGGATATCGTTTATGGTCATGCTAATGCCTTACTCACTTCTTGTTTGGTGGTGTTCATGGGGTACCACTATTCAACAACTCAACGCCAAATATGATACTGGTTTTGGGCTGGTGGATCTGTAGCTGATAGTCTCGATTTTATGTTTAGATGTGATTGAAATGGCATGTTAATGATTATGCAGTAGCTTGACGTACGTTTATCACCAATGTTAAACGCGCGCGCGTCGTCTTAGCTTCTGAGCGTTTTCGGTTATTTTGATCAGTTTGGCTGACCATCGACTGAGTAGAGAATGCAGGCTATGGTGTGAAACTTAGGATGGCTATGATGGTCAATAAGTTGAGTTATTCGTACTGATGTGGAAGTAAGTATTTGTAATGTAATAATTAAAGCAACTTCTGTTCTCTGCATTGAAGGTTCCAGGTATGGCATTTATTAGCCTATTTGTCCTACGAAGCTGAGGTCAACGCTTTGTACTAGGAATACGGAAATAGGAAATAGAAAACTGATCAGGCTAAATTGATCAGGCTGATCAGTTTTCCTGATCACTTTTTTTTATTCACACTTATTAAATTTGTTGCCTTAGATGCAGGGTAGACGATGAGAGCTGAATCACAGACTTGAATACTGGCTATGCTGGTGGGCGGAGGGCCACCAGCTGCTTAACTAATTAGATGGTGATGATATCTGAACTATCGAGTTTGTTTTTTTTCCTTAACTTCTCCACTGATGATTGAACAAAGTTCATAATGGCCAGTGCGTTGGAGACGTTAACTATGTGAAAACCTGTATCTTGGCTGTATCTCTCTATGGATTCCTCTAACTCCAGCGCTCGTTTTGCTCTCCCCCAAGCTTTATAGTGAGCAGCAATAGCTGAGTATTACGGCGCTGAAATTGAATTGTTCTAGTGTTTTCTCTCAAGTTACCAGTGACCAGCTGAACCTTTCCACTAGGCATTTGGACTACCAGAAATGGTTTGTCATCAAACTCTAGTTTCCCATGGTGAGTTACTGTTAACCATTTGCCTTTGATGCAGCATTCAAAACCAGCTGCTGCCATTGTAATTTTTCTGATTTTGCACATCTATTTATCTCCTGTCTCTTCAGTCTCAAAGCTATTTACTCTGAGGGTATGGTTATCTATAAGGTGGCCTCGTTTTGAAACCTAGCTGATTTGATTTTCGTTGCTAACTGGTCTCATTTTGAAACCTATCGCTTGTTCAAAAATTCTCCATAGGTCTTAAAACGAAACCTACCGTTTATCTATAGGTCTCATTCTTGGACCTGGAGTTTTCCATTTAGAACTTGGCCTTGAGGGTTTGTTTGTTGGTTCACAGTCCAGTTTTACATGAGGTATATCGTCAATCGGGTAGTAGGTCAGGGCAAACAGAGTACATTGCCTTTTACCTTCTACGCCCGGATACCCCATCCTCGTAATCTCCAAAAAAAACCGTTTTCTAGTAGTTCCTCTCTGGCCCGAAATAGCGTTGATTTGGAGCTGTAACCTCGATACTTCATATCTGAATAGCTGAAGCTAATATTGCCGTTGTTTTTACTGTTGTATTGGTAGGCTGCTTCAAGCAGTAGACGTAACGCGTTACTGCTTAAACTCAAGAACTCTTCGGACCGCATGATGTACTTAGGAATCCCGGCAAAACCATCGCAACCATGCCATGGATTCTTAGTACTACGCTTACGGGCCATTATTATTTACCCACTAACACGAGGTTGGTTTTGTACCCAATCAAGTAACTCAGAGAGTTTCCAGCCAACTGAACGATTCCCTAAACGGATTCGTTTCGGGAATCGGTTTTGTTGTTCTAGCTGCCATGCCTGAGATCGTGAGATTGATGTGATTTGCAGACGCTCTTGTTCGCGGACAATGCGGTCTTGTGATTGGGGTAATTGATTGTTTGGGGGTGTCATACTTGCTCCAGTATGTGCTTGTTTGTTTTGACTGGAGCAAGTGTGAAGTATTTGGTAGGAGTAAAAAAAATCCCCCAGCGACTAGTGAAAGGGGATAGCTAGCAACACCCTATTTGTTTATGAGGTTACTGAGTATCTACGGGACTAAGTTCTTGCCATAAATGCCAGAGCTCTGTTTCATCAACTTTGTGCTGACTTCCTCCCGGACTCAGAGCTGTCTCTGGACGTAGATGGTGTGGCATTTTGCTTTTTTTTATTTCATTCTTTATTTTTTTTCTGAGTTGAATGTCTTTCTTGCTTCATTGATCATCAACTGTTCAGCAGCTCTCGCAAAAGTCATATACCTTACTTGTGAGTTTTTATGCCTACTATAATAGGCCAACGATAAACGGATGATATCTGCTAGCGTTTCATTTTCTTCTTTATATTTGGCTGCTGGACCTGCTTTTCTATCTTGGGCTGCTTTTTCTGCCAGCTTTCGTTCCGGTAAAAGCTGCTCAGCCATATCATTCCTGCCAATGAATAACCCCATCAAAAACAAATTAAATGCATCTGCTGAAGTAACATTGTTGGAGTTAATCCCTAATTTTGAGAGGTGAGTGATGTAGGAATAGGCTATGCCGAGGTCCGTATAACCAGGTTCTAAATCCATATGGTCTAAGTATATATCACTTCTTTCTATTCCCATTTCACTGAGTTTTTTTTGTAAAAATGGTAGTAGGGAATTAAACGGATTTTCCTTTGTTAGCACTTCACTAAAGAAAGGGCATAGTGAAGTGTATTGCTCTGGCAGGGCGCTTAATTCTTGGGTGAAGGATAATACTTGAGCGTCCTCAATGATTGTTTTATTTTTTTTCCATTTTTCCTCCAAGCAAAGTACTAGGGTACATGTAAGGGTACATATAACAAAAAAAAGCCCACTTCAAATTAATGAAGCAGGCTTTTAAAACAGCTGGTTAAGCTATTTTATTTAGTTCATGCCGTATTTCTTAAGCTTCTTGCGAAGCGTACCGCGGTTGATACCCATCATGGTTGCCGCGCGAGTCTGGTTACCGCGGGTGTACTGCATGATGGTGTCTAGTAGCGGCTGCTCAACTTCAGCAAGTACTAGCTCGTACAGATCATCGACTTCCTGACCGTTTAACTGAGCAAGGTAGTTTTTAAGCGACGCTTTGACAGAGTCACGTAGTGGCTTCTGTGTGATTTGGTCCTGTGAAGTTACAGTTGTCACTGTTAATGCTTCGGAAGTCAGATTTTGTTCGAACATATTCTGTAAGCTCTTCTAGTATTTATGCAACGTTTTCGAAGTAGCCTTGCAGCGCATCGAGTTGCTGTTGGGCATCTTCGATAGCGTTGAAGGTCCGGCGAAAATCACCAGCAGGTGCATGCTCTTTTAAGTACCAAGACACGTGTTTACGTGCAATGCGTAACCCTAGGTACTCCCCGTAGAAACGGTGAAGTTCCTGAACATGATCCAGCATAATGCCACCGACCTCATCCATGGACGGAGCCGGCAGGTGTTCGCCAGTTGTTAAGTAATGGTGGATTTCCTGGAAAATCCACGGCCGTCCCTGTGCAGGTCGGCCAATCATCAAAGCATCGGCACCGGTATAATCCAGTACGAAGCGTGCCTTTTCCGGAGAATCGATATCACCGTTAGCGATCACCGGAATCGAAACAGCCTTTTTCGCTGCTTTGATGTAGTCATATTCTGCCTCGCCTTTGTACATGCAGCTTTGGTTCGGCCGTGAAGGGCCAGCGCCTGAATGCCACACTGCTCGGCAAGTTGTGCGATATTGACACAGTTACGGTTATCAAGATCCCAGCCTGTACGCGTTTTCAGCGTGACAGGCACATCGACAGCATCCACCACGGTACGAAGAATATCTTCGATTAGCTCGGGGTGCTGAAGCAGTGCCGAACCGGCAAGTCGCTTGTTGACCTTTTTGGCGGGACAACCCATATTGATATCGATGATTTGCGCACCGTTCTCAACACTAAATTGTGCCGCTTCAGCCATTAGCGTCGGATCGGCGCCGGCTATCTGAACCGAGCGAACCCCCGATTCACCTTCGTGAACCATCCGGTTCTGGGATTTGGACGTTTTCCATAGGTCTGGATTTGAAGACATCATCTCGCTCACAGCCATACCTGCACCGTAACGCAGGCATAGTTCACGAAATGGCCGATCGGTCACACCCGCCATTGGCGCGACTATCAGCTGGTTTTTAAGTTGATAAGGACCGATCTTCAAACGTCTGTTCCTGACTGTGCCAGTAAGGGCGCGCATTTTACGCATTTTTTTTCCCTTTCTGAAAAGGCCAATAATTGAGCATTTAGTTTTTGATTTGCAAAAACGCATGTTTTTCAATCAATTGACCACTTATTGCACAATAAATTTGTCTTGAATTATTGATGGCTAGGCCTTGCGACCCGCAATGCGACACCATTCTTCACGGGCAGCAATCGGATCTAGGCTCAGTTCATCACTATAGTATGAAGCGACATCTTCAGCCTGGCTTTCCAGTACGCCGGAAATGGCAAGATCACCGCCAGCCTTCACCAGACTTTTAATGACCGGTGACAGCTCACGCAACGGGCCGGCCAGGATGTTGGCAACGACGATGTCAGCCTGGATGCCTTCTGGCTGATCCTGTGGCAGGAATAGCTCTAGCTTGTCGGAAACACTGTTACGTTCTGCATTGTCGCGAGAGGCTAGAATGGCCTGTGGGTCGATGTCGATACCAATTACTTTGGCCGCGCCAAGTTTGATAGCAGCAATCGCCAGGATGCCAGAGCCACAGCCGAAATCGACCACGGTTTTACCGGTTAAATCTTGACCGTCTAGCCACTCTAGACATAGAGAGGTTGTCGGATGGGTTCCTGTGCCAAAGGCCAGGCCCGGATCAAGCAATACATTCACGGCATCCGGTTCCGGGGCTTCACGCCAGCTTGGGCAGATCCACAAGCGGCGGCCGAAACGCATTGGGTGGAAGTTTTCCATCCACTCGCGCTCCCAGTCTTTGTCTTCCAGTTGCTCAACTTTATAGGCGAAGTCTTCGGCGATCAGCGGGCTGTTTTTCAGCATGCCGAGTACGAAATCCATGTCAGCTTCAGCATCATACAAACCAATCACATCGGTATCACCCCATAGGCGGGTTTCGCCTGGTAGTGGTTCGAAAACTGGCGTGTCTTGCGCATCGAGGAAAGTGACAGACAGGGCGCCAGTTTCTTCCATCAACATATCGCCAATAGCTTCAGCATTTTCTGCTGTTGCGTTCAGTTTAATTTGAATCCAAGGCATGGGTTAGTTCGCTTTAATGTTTGGCTACGGTTCAAGGATGCGGATTCTAGCATAAAATTTAGTCAGCCCGCATCAAATTCATCGGCCGGTAGGTGAGTGTTGAATGGGATAAACACGATCGCAAGATAGCACCAAATGGTGCTATCTTGCGGTTAAAAGGTATGGTTTATAGCTGATGTTGCGGGCTAGGAGCCGCAACTGGCCGAGCAAGGCTGCCGAGAATAAAGGTTACCAGGCTGAGGGCCAGTGTCGGTACGATGGCATGCATCCCGCCCAGATCTGGTTTGGCCAGTGACAGGCTGATGTAGCATCCCAATCCGGAGAGCATAGAAGCAAATGCCCCGGTTGCAGAAGCTTTTTTTTCCAGTATAATCCGAGGACAAGCGGCCATAGGAACACGGCCTGCATACCACCAAAGGCCAGCAGATTAAGCCAGATGATCATATCTGGCGGATTGGTCGCGGCAACAAACACCAAGGCCGAAAAAAAATACCGGTAACCCACAGCGACAGCCTCGGCAGGCGGGACTCGGCCTCTGGCCCTTCGGCTGCTCTTGGGTTGATGTAGTTAAGGTACAGATCTTTGAGCAGCGTTGCCGAAGCCTGGATCAGCTGTGAGTCGATGGTCGACATGATAGCGGCCATCGGGCCGGCCAGAAACACACCGGCGACGACAGGGGGGAGCACGGTCATCATCAGGGTCGGCATGATCTGATCCGGGCTGGCAATATCGGGTACGATAGCGCGACCAAGCGCACCGGCCAGGTGCATGCCCAGCATCAGGAAGGCAACCATAGCGGTGCTGATCACCATTCCCTTATGCAGCGAGCCGCTGTCTTTGTACGACATACAGCGCACAGCCGCGTGCGGCAGGCCTATGACCCCGAAACAGACCAACACCCAGAAACTGAGCATGAAGGGCTGAGAGAGAAAATTGTCCGGGCCAAACGGCGTTACCAGTTCGGGGTTGATATGGTGTAGCTCGGTCACCAGCTCGCCGACACTGCCGCCGGCATGGACAATACCCACTAACAGGGCAATGGTACCGATGATCATCATAATGCCCTGAACGGTGTCAGTCATTACTACAGCACGGAAACCGCCAATGGTGGTATAGAGGCCGACCGTTACGGCAAACAGCATCAGGCCGTGGGAGTAGGATAACCCGGTCACCGTTTGTAACAGGCGGGCACCGCCGACAAACTGCACCACCATGGTGCCAAAGAACGCCAGCAGCAATGCCAGTGAGGCAAAGATCACCACGCCGCGGTTTTTATAGCGGGCATACAAGATGTCATTGAGGGTCAGGGCATTGTGACGGCGGGCCTCAATGGCAAACTTCTTGCCAAGTACGCCCAGAGTCAGCCAGGCGGCGGGCAGCTGGATCATTGCCAGCAGTACCCAGCCCAGCCCCATTTTATAGGCCGCGCCCGGTCCCCCGATGAACGAACTGGCACTGGCATAGGTGGCAGCCAACGTCATTGCGAGGACGAAGCCCCCCATGCTGCGGCCACCGACCAGGTATTCATTGAGAAACCCTTTGCCGGTCTGGTGATGACGGCGGGTAAACAGGGCCAGGCCAAAAACGGCTGCCAAATACAGGACCAGTGGAATAAGTAGCTGACTATTCATCCGGGGTATCCTCGTCGATATCCAGCGACATGTCCTGGTAGATGTATTTCACCATCAGGCCACACAAAAGGGTAAAAATCACCGGGCCGATAATGCAGGCAAGCAAGAACCAGAGCGGAAAGCCCCAATACAGTTCCGGTAAGGTGTCATGGACGTTGTTTGGTGCGAATGCATACGCCGAGCAATACCACCAAACGAAATAGGCTAGGGCGAGGCCTATCGCCCATTTGGCTTCCTTGTGGGCCTGACGATAGCGAGCAGAGAGTGTCTTCATGCCGAAGTCTCCAGTCAATCAGCAACACGACTCAGAAAAGAGGTTGATAATACTGAGAGTGAGCAATGTTCATACAAATAAAGGTGAGGTATTGTGGCAAAAGATAGGGGACAGTGCTAGAAGTCACATTAAATTGAATCTTAAAGCAATAAAAAAAAGGCTGCCAGAAGGCAGCCTTTTATCGAACAGCTATAAATTACTGCAGACCGAGTTTCTTCTCGAGATAGTGGATGTTGGCCCCACCATGCTGGAAGTTTTCATCTGCCATGATTTCTTGCTGCAGAGGAATGTTGGTCTTGATACCGTCGATGATTGCTTCGCCCAGCGCGTTGCGCATACGCGAGATCGCCACGTCACGGTTCTCGCCGAAGGCAATTAGCTTGCCGATCATTGAATCGTAGTGTGGTGGTACGGTGTAGCCGGTGTAGATATGAGATTCCCAACGGATCCCCATGCCGCCTGGCGCGTGGAAACGCTCAATCTTGCCCGGGCAAGGCAGAAAGCGTTCCGGATCCTCGGCGTTGATACGACACTCAACAGCATGACCGCGAACCTGGATGTCACTCTGACTGAATGACAGCGGCTGGCCGGCAGCAATACGCAGCTGCTCTTTGATCAGGTCAACACCGGTAACCATCTCGGTCACTGGGTGCTCAACCTGAATACGGGTGTTCATCTCGATGAAATAGAACTCGCCGTTTTCGTACAGGAACTCGAAAGTACCTGCACCGCGGTAGCCGATTTCGATACATGCACGCGTACAGCGCTCACCGATGTACTTACGCATTTCTTCGGTGATGCCCGGTGCCGGTGCTTCTTCCACGACTTTCTGGTGACGACGCTGCATTGAGCAGTCACGTTCACCAAGGTGGATAGCATTGCCCTGGCCGTCAGCCAGAACCTGGACTTCGATATGACGAGGGTTTTCGAGGAATTTCTCCATGTAAACCATGTCATTGTTGAAGCAGGCTTTTGCTTCTGCACGAGTCATCGCAATAGCTTCGGACAGATCGGCCTCGGTACGAACTACACGCATACCACGACCACCGCCGCCACCTGATGCCTTGATGATCACTGGGTAGCCGATGCGCTTGGCAAAAGACTTGTTCTTGATGCGTCGTCATCAAGAGGGCCATCAGAACCTGGTACGCAAGGAACACCCGCTTTTTTTTCATCGAGGTGATTGCCGATACTTTGTCACCCATTATGCGGATAGTTTCCGCTTTCGGGCCAACAAAGATAAAGCCGGAACGTTCAACCTGCTCGGCAAAATCTGCGTTTTCAGACAGGAAGCCGTATCCCGGGTGGATAGCGACTGCACCGGTAATTTCAGCAGCGCTGATAATACGCGGAATATTCAGGTAGCTGTCAGTCCCTTTTGCCGGACCGATACAAATAGACTCGTCAGCAAGAAGAACGTGTTTGAGCTCGCGGTCAGCCGTAGAGTGAACCGCAACGGTTTTGATCCCTAGCTCTTTACACGCACGCAAAATACGTAGCGCGATTTCGCCTCGGTTGGCGATAACTAATTTATCTAACATAGGAGGCCCCGGTTACTCGATGATAACTAGCGGCTGATCAAACTCGATCGCATCACCATCTTCAGCCAGAATTGCAACAACAGTACCTGACTGATCAGCTTCGATTTGGTTCATCATCTTCATCGCTTCAACAATGCATAGTGTGTCGCCAGCATTGACAGTTTGGCCAACTTCAACAAATGTTTTTGCTTCAGGGCTAGGAGCGCGGTAGAAAGTACCGACCATTGGTGAAAGAACCTGATGGCCTTTTGGTGTCGCAGGAGCTGCAGGCGCTTCCGCCGCAGGAGCTGCAGGAGCTGCTTGAATTGGTGCAGGTGCAGCGATAGGTGCTGGCGCTGCTGCGAAAATTTGAGGTTGTGCTGCAACAGGCGCATTGCGGCTGATGCGTACAGACTCTTCGCCTTCAGAGATCTCAAGTTCCGAAATACCAGACTCTTCAACCAGTTCAATTAGCTTCTTGATCTTACGAATATCCATTTATCTTTCTCTTATATGTTGTTCATTTAGCTTTCTGTAAGCAGGCGTCGAACCGCTGCATGCAGGGCGAATTCATAACCATCCGGGCCGAGGCCACAAATCACGCCAACTGCTTTGTCTGACAGATAAGAGTGATGGCGGAATGGTTCACGGGCGTGGACGTTAGACAGATGCACTTCAATAAACGGGATTTGTACTCCGAGCAGGGCATCGCGGATCGCCACGCTGGTATGCGTGAATGCGGCCGGGTTGATAATGATAAAATCCACCTTGCCATGGGCACTATGGATAGCATCAATCAGTTCATGCTCTGCGTTAGATTGAATGTGGTCTAGCTCTACACCCAGTTCAGTTGCTTTGGCAGTTAAATTAGTAACGATCTGAGCCAGCGTCTGTTGGCCATAATGGCCGGGCTCTCTGAGACCTAATAAGTTCAGGTTAGGTCCATTGATAAGTAAAATTCGTTGAACGGTCGACATCTTGACGTTATATCACTTGTTTTTGAGGTTTTACTCTAACAACGCGCAGAAAACTGCAGCCTTGCTTCCTATGTGTCCTAATTTTTGCTGCCAAAACATGCTTGGTGAGCAATTATAGTGAATTCAACGCAAATCGCAGCAAAATACTGGTCTAATCACCGCAATTAATGTGGACAGTTGTACGCTGTATCCATGAGATTGTAGAGTTAGACGATTGTTTATTCGTAGAGTTCAGCCCGAGACATCCAAGTTGTGGCGGAGTCCACGCTTTTGGTTGCGGACTTGTTTCATTTATCACATTCCTGAATGTTGGTGCGAAGAATGTTTGCTTGGTTTGGTTTCGGGTAGTGTAGCCTGCCTGATAATAGAAGTTCGCGATATGGTAGGGAATTTTTATTATAGATAACAAAACCGCCCGTGGGCGGTTTGATATAAGAACAAGAGAAAGGGTTAGAGCACTTTTTTTTGTTTCTCGGCAATAAGCTTGTCTACGACGCTTGGATCGGCCAGTGTCGACGTATCACCCAGCGTACCGGTATCGCCGGTGGCGATCTTACGCAGAATACGACGCATGATTTTACCGGAACGGGTCTTCGGCAGAGCATCTGTCCAGTGGAGGAAGTCAGGAGTTGCAATTGGGCCGATTTCTTTACGTACCCATTCCTTCACTTCTTTATGCAGCTCGGCACTCGGCACCTCACCGTTGTTGAGGGTGATGTAAGCGTAGATGGCCTGCCCTTTGATATCGTGTGGCACCCCGACAATGGCAGCCTCGGCAATCTTGTCGAATGCCACTAGGGCCGATTCGATTTCTGCGGTTCCCATTCGGTGGCCGGAGATATTCAGTACATCATCGACCCGCCCCGTGATCCAGTAGTAGCTGTCTTCGTCACGGCGGGCACCGTCACCGGTGAAGTACATGCCCTGGAAGGTGGAGAAGTAAGTTTGTTCGAAACGCTCATGGTCACCCCATAGCGTACGCATTTGACCCGGCCAAGAGTCAATTATCACCAGGTTGCCTTCGGTCGCACCTTCAAGGATGTTGCCCATGTTATCAACAATTGCAGGCTGAACCCCAAAGAAAGGACGGGTCGCCGAGCCGGGTTTCAGCTCTGTCGCTCCTGGTAGCGGGGTGATCAGGATCCCGCCGGTTTCAGTTTGCCACCAGGTATCGACAATCGGACAGCGGCTGTCGCCGATAGTACGGTGATACCATTCCCATGCTTCCGGGTTAATTGGCTCTCCCACCGATCCCATAATACGTAGCGATGAACGGTGAGTTCCCTCAATAGCCTGGTTGCCTTTGGCCATCAAGGCACGGATAGCGGTCGGTGCGGTATAAAGGATATTGACGCTGTGCTTGTCGACAACTTCGCTCATACGGCTGGTGGACGGGTAGTTCGGCACGCCTTCAAACAGCAGGGTCGTTGCGCCGTTGGCCAGCGGTCCGTATACCAGGTAGCTGTGGCCAGTGATCCAGCCGACATCTGCCGTACACCAGTACACGTCACCTTCTTGATAGTCGAAGACATACTTGAAAGTCATGGTCGCGTAAACCAGATAGCCGCCGGTGGTATGAAGTACGCCTTTTGGTTTGCCGGTTGACCCTGAGGTATACAGGATGAACAGTGGATCTTCGGCGTTCATCTCTTCCGGTTCACAGTGCACAGAGGCAACGGCAGTGGCATCGTGCCACCAGACATCACGCTGGTCATCCCACTCGACCTCGCCGCCGGTACGCTTAAGCACCAGCACTTTTTCAACCGTTGTCACGTTGTCGTTGGCAAGGGCGTCATCCACATTTTTCTTCAGTGGAACGGCACGCCCGCCACGGACGCCTTCATCGGCAGTTACCACCACCTTGGCATTGGAGTCAATAATACGGCCTGCCAGTGCCTCCGGTGAGAAACCACCGAATACAATGGTATGAACCGCACCGATACGGGTACAGGCCAACATCGCAACAGCGGCTTCGGCAACCATCGGCATGTACAGACAGACAACATCACCTTTGCGAACTCCCTGGCTTTTCAGGGCATTGGAAAACTTACAGACTTCCTCGTGTAGTTCATTGTAGGTCAGGGTCGCGTCATCGGAGGGATCATCCCCTTCCCAGATAATGGCCGTTTGTTCACCGCGGGTAGCCAGGTGGCGATCGATGCAGTTGGCAGATACGTTCAGGGTACCGTCCTCAAACCATTTAACACTGACATGGCCGGTGTCAAATGAGGTGTTCTTAACCTGGGAAAAAGGTTTTATCCAGTCAACAATTTGGCCGTGTTCGCGCCAGAAGCCTGCTGGGTTGATCACTGACTGTTGGTACATTTCACGGTATTGCTCGTCATTGATATGGGCATTAGCAGCAATATCCTTGTGTACTGGATATATATGAACCTCACTCATCCTGTTCTCCTTGTGTTCCGTCAATGTCCATACCGGACCGGATAATCATTCAGTTTGGTATATAACTTGTGACAGATCGCAGCTAGCCACAATTAGACTTTAGGATGAGATAAGAGAAATTATTGTGGCAAGGTATAAGTTACATTGGGTTTGCATTAAAAACCTTGCGTCGCGCAAGGTGCAATATCGCGAGGTGTGATCAGGCCGATCTGAGAGTCGGGATGTCACCGTGTTTCAGACGAACATAAATCAAGGCGGCAGTGATGGCATCCTGGAGCGCATCGTGCCGCTCGGTGATAGGCAGATCCAGGTGGCGACTGATCGCTTCAAGACTGAGATCGTAATAGGCGTTGGGGAGCAGGCGCTCGAGCCTTTCATGATAGAGATGGCTGACCTCGACCATTTTGTTAGGCAGGGCAAAATCAAACAAACGCAGGAAATAACGGTCGAGAATCGTCTTGTCGTAGCGTATGTGATAACCCACCAACGGTCGATTACCGATAAACTCCAGCAAGGCAGTGAGTGCCTGTTGCTCATCGAGCCCTTCTTGGAGGTCCTGATGGCGGATCCGGTGGATGGCGATAGAATCAGCGTCGAGACTGACCGGTGCACGCAGGGTCAGATGAATGGACTGGCTGGTCAGTATCCGGTTGGCCTTGATCCGGGTGGCCGCAATGGTGACCAGTTCGGCGCTGTGGGGATCCAAACTGGTGGTCTCGCAGTCCAGTGACACCAGTTCATCACCCTGATAACTATCGAACAGTGCCTGATAGGGGCTGCTTTTGAGTTTATTATGATACCACCAGCGTCGTAGAATATTCATCCTCGCTCCTTAATCTCTGATCTGATAGTGATAGCCCAGCCACTCCTTGAATTTCTTCACCACATGCAGGCTGTGGCGAAGCAGATCGCGCTCGGCACGGCTGAGATAGCTGATATTGAGGTGCTGCTGCAATCCGTTGGTTTGGTGATCCAACTGCTGCCGTAGCCGAAGCTTGATAAACAGCTTAAGCGCCTCGCTCAGGTTCGATGCGGTTGATGGTTCCAGTACCTTGTGTTGTTCGAGTCGAATAAGGCGCTGGAAGGTGTTGTTGTCTTCGATGTTGTGTTCCAGCGCCAGGGCGCGGACGCCGTGGACGATCGGAAAGACGCCGCCTCGCTTGATATCGAGCCCTTCCTTGCTGGCTTTCAGCTTGCCAAACAGGGTCAGCGGCACGCTGAACTGTAATGCCGGGCGGGTGAAGGTGGCCAGCAGTAATTCCTGCTCGGCCAGCCGTTGGTGAAGGTGTGCCTGCAAGGGGGCGAGCAGGGCACGGTTACCTGCGACAGCATGACTGTCGGCCAGGATAGCCAGATCCATCATGGTTGCTTCGTTCCCGGCTTGTGTGTATTTGCTTATGGTATGTAACCACTCACTTTGGTGTTTGACCCATTTGGGGTTGTTGACCATCACCTTGCCGGGACATAGCGGATAACCGAGCAGATACAGGGTGTGGGTAAGCTGTTCCATCACCTGTTGGCAGTCAGGCCAGTCAATTCCGTCCTGGATGATCAGCCCGTTGTCCTGATCGGTTTTCAATATCTGCTCGCCGCGTCCTTCCGAGCCCATCACCATCAAGCAGCATTGGTCGTGCATCTGTGGGGGAACCACCAGCTTAAAGGCTTTCTCAATGATTTGTTCATTGACCGTGGCGATGAGCTCCATCACAAACAGGGTATGGATCCCATTGTTAAATAACGTTTCCACCAAGCGGTGCTGACTGCCGGCCGCCATTGCCAGTCTTCGATGGTCTCTGCCCGGGCAATCCGCAGAGTCAGTACGTGCGAGTGGGTCGAAAATAGGCTGAGTACCTGAGTGAGATCCAGCATCCCGGCAACCTGGCTGCCATCGAGAACCTGCACCCGTTTAACTTTGTTACGGGTCATGGCCAACATGGCATTGAACAGAAAGTCACCTTTATTGACGCTAATAACCGGCGTGGTTGCTATCTGACTGACCGGGGCCGACGCAGGCAATGCGTCAAGCATTACGGCATGTAGCAGGTTGGTACGGGTAATAATGCCGTACTGCGGCATGGTATTGAGCTCGACCAAGGCGGCATCTATTCCCTTGCTGCGCATTTGTTCTGTTACCGATTTGAGGTCGGTGTCGTGCGGCACAATCAGGCAGGGCTGGATGTTGTCGTCACTGACCTTGGTCAGAATAAATTCGGCCAGGTTTTGCTGTTTCTGGGCTTCATCCAGCAACTGCTGGCGACGAGCCAGGTTACCGTCAAAGTAGGCGGCAAACTGGTCGCAGGACCGATAGAACTCAACAAAAATGTGTTGGGGCAATAGGTAGCATAAGGTGTCTTCCAGTGCGGTGTAGCGGTGACGGCTGTGATGCTCGAGCTGTGAGCGGACATCAAACATATCGTCGGCAGTATAGTGGGCGAAGATTTCTTTGCTGTCAGCCGACGCCTCCTCAACGCTGCCTTTGATGATGATGTAGAGCTGGGAACATGTTTCCGCGGCATCAATGATGATGTCGCCGACCCGGTAATAGGCAACATCCAGCGCATCTTTGAGCCTATGCTGCTGCTCATTGCTGAGGCGATCAAAGGGGGGCAGTGATGTGTCAAACTTATCAGGCATGGCAACCATCCGGCTTATTGAGTGCATTGCGCACTGGAAAATGGGTTTGGCAACGATACTGACAGTGTCGCCCAGGATGGGGATTGGCTCCAGACGACTTTAGTCTGGTATACAAAAGGGGAAGCGAAATTGTCTGATAATTTCATTGGGGGGGCAGAGACGAATTCGGCATAATAGGCGCTCTTTACTCGTTATTCTTTTCTCTGCATATAGGACTTGGCATGTTTCGTAGTAGCCTTATGGATGGACCTCGCAGTACTTGCTTGGATTTTTCTTTAACTATGGTGTTTATCTTCCCTTTTGGGCGTTGTGGCTTGCTCACCTTGAGGTGAGTGCCTCGAATATTGGTTTGTTGCTGGGTCTGGGCTTTGGCGTGCGCTGTCTGGCGAATTTGGTGATCACCCCGCGTATCCACAAAGCCGAGCATTTGATCCCTGCGCTGCGCTGGCTTGCCTTGGCTGCGTTGATCAGCTGTGTTGTCTATATCTACTGTGGTGGAAGTTTGTGGGCGCTTACTGTCGTCACTGTTATTTATAATATGCTGGTTGGCCCGATTGTTCCGTTATCTGATGCGCTGGCTAACCACTATGCCAGAGATGGCCATTTAGACTATGGTCGTACCCGACTTTGGGGTTCAGTTGCCTTTATTGCCGGTTCAACCGTGGTTGGCCTACTGGCGGCTGAATATAGCCCTGATGTGATCCCGTGGGTGGCGGCATCGGGCTTGGCGGCGGCACTGGTGTTGTCGATGCGCCAGCCAACTATTTTGCCAAAGTCAGAAGTTAGCCATGATCAGGCCCGTCCGGCCTGATGGAGCTGATGCGCGATAGCCAGGTAGTCCGTTTTCTCGGCGCGGTAGCGCTGCTGCAGGGAAGCCATGCGGCATACTACAGCTTCAGTGCGATTTACTGGAAAGAGGTGGGTTATAGCGAGGCGGTGATTGGATACCTATGGAGTTTCAGTGTCGTCGCGGAAGTTGCCGTGTTTGCGCTTAGCAAGCGACTGTTTGCTGGCTGGAGTATTACGGCAATGTTCCGTTTGGCCGCGTTTGGTGTCTTGTTGCGCTGGGGGTTAACCGCAACGATGACTGAGCTGCCGGTATTGGTGATGTCGCAGGCCCTTCACGGGGTCACCTTCGCGGCCTGTCATCTGGCCACTATTCGTTATATTCAGCATGCCCAGAGCAACCAGATGGTGGCTCTGCAGGCTTTGTATAACGCGTTGCCGATGGGGGCCTTTATGGCAATGATGACGGCGCTGAGTGGTTGGCTATACGGGATCTGGGGAGCCGACCTGTTCTGGCTGATGGCTGTGATGGGTGTGCCTGTATTGCTGATGAAGATCGAATCACGGCCTAGGCAGCGTGTCGTGACTAGCAGCTAGTAAAAAAAATCACAGATTTAGGCCGGAAAAGGACGTTTCGGCCCAAGCTGTGATCATCTTGATTGAGTCGGTGGGTGTGAATTCGTTACCATAGGCTTACATCTTATTTACAATCAGGACGTATCATGCACAGGATGGATCGTGGTGCCGGTCTCGCTGGCTTATCTCGGGCTGCTATTTCTTATCGCTTGGTATGGCGATAAAAAGCCGCAGTGGATGGCTGGCTGGCGGCCGTGGATTTATAGCCTTTCAATTGCGGTCTACTGTACCTCTTGGACCTTTTACGGCACGGTCGGGCAGGCCAGCCAGGATATCTGGTCATTCCTTCCTATCTACCTGGCACCGATTTTGGTCTTCACCATTGGCTGGCGTATTCTGGCGCGGCTGATCTTAATCGCCAAGCGCGAGCATATCACCTCTATCGCTGACTTCATTGCGGCCCGTTACGGAAAGTCGCAGGGCTTGGCCGTACTGGTTACGATTATTGCGGTGGTGGGGATCTTGCCGTATATCGCCTTGCAGCTGCGCGGCATTACCATGGGGCTGGAACAAATTGCGCCTGAACTTGGGCGGCAAAGCGGGATCGATGATGCTGATATCGCCTGGATGGTTACCCTGGCCTTGGCGGTTTTTACGGTACTGTTCGGTGCCCGGCATATCGATACGACCGAACATCACCGTGGCATGATGATGGCCGTGGCGTTCGAGTCTATTGTCAAGCTGGTGGCTTTTTTTTGGTGGTCGGGATCTTTGCCGCTGGCTTGTTGTTTGAGCTGCCCGACCTACAGGCGGTGAAGCTGGAATATTTGCAGCCGCGAACGCCGAATGTCGGTAGCCTGCTGATCCATACAATGCTTACCATGGCAGCAATTATCTGCCTGCCACGCCAGTTCCATACTATCGTAGTGGAAAACAGCCGGGCTCAGGATCTACACATGGCGCGCTGGGTTTTCCCGCTGTATTTGCTGTTGATGGGGATTTTTGTTGTCCCGCTGGCGTTGGCCGGTCAGGCTATGCTGCCGCATATTTCCGCCGATACCTATGTGATTAACCTGCCTTTGCTGCAGGGCGCAGAGAGTATTGCCTTGCTGGCATTTCTCGGCGGAACGTCTGCCGCGACGGGGATGGTGATTGTCTCGACGATTGCGCTGGCAATCATGGTGTCCAATGATTTGGTTCTGCCCCTGCTGCTACGGCGGCTGCGGGTGTCAGGCCGTAATTTCAGCGCCTTTTCCGGTATGTTGCTTAATATTCGACGCGGGCTGATCCTTTTGTTATTGATGGCTGCATGGGGGTTCCACCAGGTACTGGATGAGATCCAGTCGCTGTCAGGTATCGGTTTGCTGTCCTTTGCGGCGATAGCCCAGTTTGCTCCTGCCCTGCTGGGGGGGATCTATTGGCGGGAGGGCAATCGCAATGGTGTCTATGCTGGTTTGCTTGGTGGCTCGGCGGTGTGGGTGATCACTATGATGGGCCAGACCAGCATGCTGGCCGGCAATGCAGATACTAACCTGTTGCTGTGGCTGCTAACCCCTCCTCAATGGCCGATATTGCATGAGCTGTCCGCCGTTGATTGGGGCATGTTGCTGAGTTTGGTTGTTAATATTTCTTTGTATTTCTCAATATCGTTGCTCACCCGAACCTCCCTGACTGAGCGCTTGCAGGCCGCGACGTTTGTGGGGGCACCGTTGCCTGAATCTGACAACGGTAGCCTGTACCAGACCCGAGTAACCGTTGCCGAGCTGGAAATGCTGGCCGGCCGATTTGTCGGTCGCAAGCGGGTGCGCAATGCGTTCCGCCAGTTTGCCGATCAGCATCAGGCCGACTTGCTGCCACAGCAACAGGCAACCGCGGCGCTAATCCGCCATACCGAACGGGTACTGGCCGGGGTTTTTGGCGCGTCTTCGGCGCGTTTGGTGCTTACGTCTGCACTGCAGGGACGCAACATGCAGCTGGAAGAAGTGGCGACGATTGTTGATGAGGCCTCCGAGCTGTTTGATTTCAGCCGTGGCCTGTTGCAGGGGGCGATTGAGCATATTAGCCAAGGTATTACGGTGGTGGATAAGCAGCTAAGGCTGGTGGCATGGAACCAGCGCTATCTGGAGATGTTTACCTTTCCGCCGGGGCTGATCCAGGTCGGTCGGCCTATTGCCGATGTCATTCGCCACAACGCCAAGCTGGGGCTATGCGGCCCGGGTGATCCGGAATTGCATGTCGCCAAGCGAGTCGAGCACCTCCAGCAAGGTACGGCCCATACCTCCTCACGGATCCGGCCTGATGGTCAGGTGATCGAAGTACAGGGCAACCCGATGCCGGGCGGAGGGTTTGTCATGAGCTTTACCGATATTACCGCGTTTCGCCAAGCTGAGCAGGCGTTAAAAGAGGCAAATGAGAACCTTGAAGAGCGGGTGAGGCTACGTACCAAGGAGCTAGAACAGCTTAACCGACAGCTGGTTTCTGCCACCCAGCAGGCCGAACAGCAGGCCCATTCGAAAGGGCGTTTTCTGGCTGCGGTAAGCCATGATCTCATGCAGCCTTTGAATGCGGCCCGGCTGTTTTCGTCATCTCTTACGGAGGTGGCCAAAGAGGAGGAAACCACCAAACTCGCCCACCATATTGAAAGTGCCCTCGGGGCCGCGGAAGATCTGATTGGCGACTTGCTGGATGTTTCCCGGCTGGAAGCGGGCAAGCTGCAGGTGAATGTCCATCCGTTCCCAGTCAGTGATGTGCTTAATACCCTGAGTGCCGAGTTTGGCGCATTGGCACACCAGCAGGGGATCAGGTTCGAAGTGGTTAATAGTGATGCGGTGGTTGTTTCTGATCCAAGCTGTTGCGCCGGGCATTGCAGAACTTCCTGACTAATGCCTTTCGCTATAACCCGAATGGAAAAGTTGTGCTGGGCGTACGTAGGAAGCAGGGGCAACTGAAAATCGAGGTGTGGGATAATGGCCCGGGGATCCCGGAGGAAAAGCAGGCCCATATTTTGATGAGTTTACCCGTATCGAGCGCAGCGGCGTCGATCATGGTCTCGGCCTTGGGCTTGCGATTGCGCGCGGGATCAGCCGGGTACTGGACCATCAGCTATCACTGCGATCCTGGCCCGGACGGGGCACGGTATTTGGTCTTGATGTCCAGCGGGGTGTGCTTACCCATCGGGTGGAGCAGGAGAAAACTGCCGAGGAAAAAGCCGCCCCTCTGGCTGATATCAAAGTGCTCTGTGTCGATAACGAACCGGATATTTTGCTGGCAATGGAAACCTTGCTGGTTCGCTGGGGATGTGATGTCCGGTTGGCTGAAACCGTGGCCGGTGCCATGCAGCAGCTTGATGATGACTGGCAGCCGAATTTTGTGTTAAGCGACTACCATCTCGCTAATGACCAAACGGGATTGCAGGTACTGCAACAGTGCAGTTTGCGGCTGGGCAAGACTTTCCGGGGAGCCGTCATTAGTGCTGACCGGACGGCGGAAACCCAGAAGGTGATCCGTGGGCATGGCTTTAGCTTTATCAGCAAACCGGTAAAACCGTTGAAGTTACGGGCACTGCTAAACCAGCATGTACGAGAAATGGGCTAAGTTAGCCCATATTCCCGACCACGGATACATTTTTGTCATCCGGTATTTCATTGAAAGACAGGACATGCAGGCCACGGGCACACACCCGGCATAACGAGCGAGCAGCGGGCGCAGCTGAGGCAGCACCAGCAAGATAGGGCTGTGGCCATGAAGGCGCATATTGTCCAATACTTCAGGGAGGCTGCGCTGTAGTTTCTCAATAACCGTTGGTTCCAGAGCAAAGCCGTCTAACTGGACATGTCCGCCCGACTGCGCCTGGCTGAGGGCACCCAGCAGCATATTTTCCAACTCTCCGGAAAGGGTGACTGCCGGCACATCCGCGCGCATGCCTATCAGGCTCCCGAGCACTACCCGGCGTAAGACGCAGCGGACATCGGCAGCCAGCAAAATCGGATCCTGGGAGAGCTCCGCTGATTCCACCAGCGAGTTGGCAATCGTGACGATATCGGCCAGCGACACGCCGTCGATCGTCAGTTGGCGAAACACCCGCAGTAGCTGCTGCGGGTTCAGCTTTTGCTGCAAATCATCAGCCAGCTTATTGTTCAGGCCAGCCAGCCGTTCGATGACCCCCGTAACTTCTTCCGAACTCAAAATATCATCAATGTGATCATTGATAATCTTGCTGACGTGAGTCGAGATAATGGTGGCATGGTCGACAACGGTATAGCCGAGATTGACTGCCTTATCTTTTTCGGTTGGCAGAATCCAGAGTGCTTCCATCCCATAGGCGGGATCTTTGGTGATGATGCCGTCAACATTGCCGTATACCTGCCCCGGGTTGATTGCCAGCAAGCGATCGGCTTCGAGATCGGCCTGAACGATAGTCGCTCCCCTGACGGCGATTTTGTATTGGCTGGCTTCCAGGGCGAGATCATCTTTGACATGGATTTGCGGGATCACAAATCCCCGTTGTTCGGTCAGGGTTTTGCGGATCCCGACCAGCCGGCTGAGCAGCTCGGCACCCTGGCGCCGGTCAATTAAGTTCACCAAACGGAAACCGACATTCAGGCTCAGCCCATGGACTAAAGGTATATCACCGGTGGCCAGCTCTTTATTTTCCGGCAGGTCATGTTGCTCGACAATTTCTTCGGCCCGGGCCAAATCCTCATCATTCACCTCCGAGTTATCAATGTGGCGCATTCGCCAGCCGGCAAGGCCGATGACAGCGGCAAAGCACAGGAAGGCCAGATGCGGCATTCCCGGGATCAGGCCGAGTATCAGCATAATGCCGGAAACCACAAACATAATGACCGGCGAGGCCAGCATCTGTTGGCTGATTTGCTTTGATAAATCGTTACTGTCGGCTACCCGGGTCACAATGATGGCGGCGGCAGTGGCCAGCAGCAAGGACGGGATCTGGGCGACCAGACCGTCACCGATGGTCAGCAGGGCATAGGTTTCAAAGGCTTCGGAAAAAGACAGGCCGTATTGGAACACCCCGATGCTGATCCCGCCGATGATATTGATGAACAGGATCAGCATCCCGGCGATGGCATCGCCGCGGACAAACTTCGATGCACCGTCCATCGAGCCATAGAAGTCGGCTTCCTGGGCAACGTCTTCACGGCGGCGCTTGGCCTGATTGTGATCGATAATACCGGCATTCAGGTCGGCATCGATGGCCATTTGTTTACCCGGCATGGCATCAAGGGTGAAGCGGGCACTGACCTCGGAAATTCGTTCGCCACCCTTGGTAACAACGACGAAGTTAATGATCATCAAGATCACGAACACCACCATACCGACCACATAGTTGCCGCCGATCACGACATCACCAAATGCCTGAATCACCTTACCTGCCGACTCGCCACCTTCGTGGCCGTTGAGCAATACCACCCGGGTAGAGGCAACGTTCAGCATCAGGCGAAGCAAGGTCGCAACCAGCAGAATGCTCGGGAATACCGAGAAGTCGAGCGGTCGTTTGCTGTAGACACTAACCAGCATTACCAGCAGGGCCAGGACGATGTTAAAGGTAAATAGCATATCCAGCACAAACGGCGGGATAGGCAGGATCACCATCGACAGGATTGTCATCAGGAGCAGAGGGATCCCCAGTTGTCCTTTAGCGAGTAGCTGTAGCAACGGGGTGAGTTTTTGTTTCATTTCAGCTCAGTTCCGGTTAGCGGCGCAATTCTGTAGGAATTGTGACTTGTGGGAATTCAGGTTTATTGGATTGACGCCCCTGCCTGTATTGTTCCATCTGGAAAACAAAGGTCAGTACATGGGCAACGGCGACATATAACGGGGCCGGTATTTCCTGCCATTCGTTCGTGGAGTAATACACTGCACGGGTGAGGGCCGGAATTTCGACAATCGGGCGATCATGCTGGCGCGCGACCTGCTGCATTTGGATGGCCATTTGGTCAACGCCTTTTGCCAGCACAAAGGGAGCTCCAGCCTTGTCCAAATCATATTTTAGGGCGATGGCATAGTGAGTCGGGTTGGTGATCACGACATCGGCCTGCGGTACCGCCTTCATCATTTGACGCTGTGACATCTGGCGCTGCATCTGTCTGATTTTCGCTTTGACTTCAGGTTTACCTTCACTGTTCTTGTGCTCTTCCTTGACCTCTTGTTTGGTCATTTTGAGTTGCTTGGTGTATTCCCAGCCGGCATACGGCAACTCTAAGACAGCAATTAGCAGCAGTGCCAAGCCGAAGCTGAACAGCCCCTGCCACAGTAAATCGATGGTCTGCAAAATAGCCTCGGTGAGCGGCAGGCGCTGGAGCATGACAATCTTGGTCAGGTTGCTGCTCAGAAGCAGGTACAGGGTGGTGCTTATCAGCGTCACTTTGAGGATACTTTTGATCAGCTCGGCCAGAGATTTGGTCGAGAACATCCGCTTGACCCCCGATATCGGGTTGAGCTTGGAGAACTTAGGCTGGGCGGCCTTGCCCGATATATTCCAGCCCCCGCGAACAATATTGGCGAGCACGGTGATGAGCAGCAGTAATCCCAGCATCGGCCCGATGGCAAGCAGCATCGACTTTAGGCTGATCCCAAGGTGTTTAATCATGTACTCGGGTTCGAAGGCGGCACTTTTCGGTAATTTCATATTCAGGGTGGTGATCACCTGAAACATTTCTGCCAGCGCCCCCGAGAAGGCATTGAGCAGCAGTGCGGCGCCCAGGGTCATCAGTGCCGTGACCAGCTCTTTCGAGCGGGGCAGGTTACCGTCTTCCCGGGCCTTACGCAGCTTCTGTTCACTGGGCTGTTCCGTTTTGTCCTGGCTGCTATTGTCACTCATTAGTGACTCGCCTCCAGGTTTGCCATCATTTGCAGCGTCTCACTGCAAAGGCGGGTAAAGTTCTCCGGAATACCGGAAGTCGTAATGAGCAGGCACATCAGGCCGAGCAGCATAGTCATCGGGAAGCCCAGCGCAAAGACATTGAGCTGCGGCGCGGCGCGGTTCATCATGCCGAACGCGCCGTTAACCAGCAGCATTGCACATACAGCAGGCAATGCGAGCAGGAAGGCGGCCGCGATCATCCAGCCCAGCCGCATGACTACGCTGTACAGGGCATCCTGGCTTGGCATTTGGCCAACCGGCCATACTTTAAAGCTTTGCACCACTACATCGAGTGCGACTAAATGGCCGTCGAGAGCGAGAAACAGCAGCAAGATGTATAGCTGATAGTATTTGCCGAGGGTGGGAATACTGACGCCATTAATCGGGTCATTGCTCATCGCCATACCCAGCCCCATCTGCATGGACAATATTTGTCCCATGGTGGTGAATACCGCAAACAATAATTCGAGCATCAGTCCCATGATGCCGCCAATAATCATTTGCTGGGCACCGAGCAAAAGAGCATCAAGCGAGAGAGGATCAACACTTGGCATCGGGGGCATCAGCGGTGCCGCCAGAATGCTGATCATCAATGCCAGCCCGATGCGTATTTGAGAGGGGATGTTAGACCCGCCAAATATCGGCATCATGAGCATCGCGGCACCGAGGCGAAAAAAAAGGCCACCAGATCTGTCCGAGCCAGGCGGTGAGCTGGGCCGCTGAGATATCTAGCATGGCATTAGCCGATCAGGTGCGGGATGTTGAGGAATAAACGGTTGAACAAGTCGCTGAAAGTACGCAGTAGCCAAGGGCCGGCAAATCCCAGCATGGCAAATGTCATTAGCAAGCGAGGCAAAAAGCTCAGCGTCTGTTCGTTAATCTGAGTCGCCGCCTGAAAGATACTGACCAGCAGGCCGACCAGCAGGCTGGGGATAATCATGACACAAACCATACTGACGATGATCAGTAGTGCCTCTCCAAAAAAAAGAGGCGATAAATTCAGTACCCATATCTATCCAAAGCTCGCACTGAGCGTACCAACGGTCATTGACCAGCCATCGACCATGACAAAAATCATGAGTTTAAATGGCAATGAAATAATTAATGGCGACAGCATCATCATCCCCATCGCCATCAACACGCTGGCAACGACCATATCAATGATCAAAAACGGAATGAATAGCATGAATCCGATTTGAAATGCGGTTTTCAGCTCACTGAGAATGAAGGCGGGCATGACAATCAGAAAGTCAATATCGTCCATGTTCTGCGGTGCTGGCTCATTGGCAATGCGCAGAATTTGCTCGAGGTCGGTTTCGCGGGTTTGCTGTAGCATAAACTGGCGCAAGGGCTTTTCTGCGGTATGAAAGGCATCGAGCATGGTCAGTTCCCCGCTCTGGTAGGGGACAACTGCATTATCGTAGATCTCATAGATCACCGGACGCATGATGAACAGTGAAAGCGTCAGGGCGATACCGACCAGTACCCGGTTCGGGGGGCTTTGCTGCAAACCCATCGCCTGGCGTAAAATACCCAGTACGATGATGATTCGGGTAAAGCTGGTGACCATCAACAGCATGGCCGGCAAAAAAAAGCCAGTGCCGTCATCAGCAGGAATATTTGCAGCTTGACACTGTATTCCTCTGAGCCATTGGGGCCGTTGATAGTCAGTAGCGACAAGTCCTGCGCCAGTGCCGGATGACTGAACAGCAGGAGTGCCAGCAATAGCCCGAGCCAGCGCATTATTTGGTTAATCCTTTTAGCATGTCGTTGTCATCCACGACATTGACCAGACGCAGGCCGTATTTGTTGTTGACGATAACGACTTCGGCATGGCCGAGCAGGGTGCCGTTGACCTTCACATCCATGGCCTCACCGCTCAGTTTGTCGAGCTCGATGACGGTGCCGAGCGAGACATTCATCAGATCACCTACCATCAGTTCGGTGCTGGCGACTTCCAGGGTCAAGTTCACAGGGATATTGCGAATAAACGACATATCCTTTGCGGCTGTTGGTGTGCCGGGAACCGGGTCCTGACCCAGGCTACCCAAGTCCAGTTCATCAAGGTCAATATTCAGATCATTGCTTTGTTCAGACATGGTAGTTCCTGTTACTGTTTAATAACATCTTGAATTTGAAGTACAAGACTTGCGTTGTTTTCTGCAATTCGGGCGGTGAATAGGGATGTCTTGCCAGCCCTGACCGTGACTTCGTTCGGGAGCTCGACAGGAATGACATCACCCTGTTTCAAATCCATCACCTCGCCAAGAGACAGGCGGCGATCGCAAAGGGTGGTCATCAGCCGCATTGGGGTTTGGCACAGTTTGGCTTGAATCCGCGCCTGCAGCTCGGGGTCGGTTTCCACATCGGTTGGCTTGCATTGCTGTTCCCGCAAAAAAAATCCAGACCGGCAAAGGGCAGGGCGATATCAAACCAGCCTGGTGGCCGCAGACATCAATGGTAAAGCGGCACACTTGATAAAGCTGGTTGTTTTGTATCGGGTTGCCAAGACGTAGCGTATTTTTCTCGGTCAGTTGGCTGTGCCAACTGGTAATACTGTGCCAGCCGTTAGCAAACTGTTCCAAGGCTAGGTTGAAAAAGCGTTCAACCAAGCGTAATTCAGTATCACTCATGTCACTGTGGCGTCGGACATTATTGCCATTGCCGCCAAAAAAAATAGATCCACCATAAAGAACAGCAGATCACCATCGATAGAGACTGCACCATGTAAATCGTGCGGGCTCACTGTAAATTCGCGATACAGGCTAGGTTTCTGTAGCTGCTGTAAATAGTCCTGCAGCTTTAGCGTATCTTGTTGCTCGAAGCGGAATTCAACAGGATGGCGTAGCAGGTGGTGGAAAGACTGGCGAGCGGACCGTTCAAATTGCTTGCAGACATTATCGATGATGGCTTGCAAGGCACCGATACGGTGTTCAGGGCTTGCGAGATCAAAAGCACGGACTTCAACCTGGTCAAGTTCTGAGATTATTTTGCTCTTTTTCGTCATAACCTTAGGCAACCCATGGATTTGCGTTAAACGTAACAATACGTCGAATATGCTTATTCAAATAATTAAGCGCTGCATTAATATAAAAAAAATGTGTTCATCTACCCACATAAATAATAAACACTGTTTCTTTATTTCTTATTTAATTATAAATCAACATTTAACCTATAGTCGCAGTTTAATTAAACGTTGTTTGTTAAAATGCTGGAATCAGAGTCACAACAATTAATATTAAGTGTTATGTGTAATTATTGATGAATGTTAACAGTTGAGTAAAAAGCACACTTGCTGTTCATTATTTAACCTGTCAATGAGAGCGTTATTTTGATCGTGGCTTATTTTTAATCTCATCAGTGCTATTTTTCATCAATAATCTATATTCCCCTGCGTTCGTATTGACTATAATGTTAATTAAGATGTCAATTTCAATCGCGGGAGACTACCGTTTGAGCAGTAGGTTTGTCAAACAAATATACTTTCAATTAGGCATGTCAAAAAAAATCATCATACAAGGTTCCTATTATTCATTATATTGACAGTTGACATACTATTCTGAATGATTTCTTATTTACTAAAAAAAATATATATAATTGATTTATCTTAAGCGTTCGAGTGATTATCAATCTGTAGTATTCAGATTCTGTTACTCTGCATTGGTGCTTTTGATTGTACTTCCTTGATTTTACATTATTCCATACGTTCCGTTTACTATTCTGTAGCATTTCGTTGCTATGTGGCGGTGCTTGGCTGAATGATCAATTAAGTCTTTAAGGTGATGACTTTCCTTTTAATTAGGGAGGAATGTCGCTTTTTGTATTGTCATATATTTACCGTGTTTATGTTATTTTTAGGCTCTTCGATGGTTAGAAAAAAGCAGCAGTATTCTATTGCTACTATTGGCATCCTTCTCGGTTTATAGCCAAGAAGCTGTAAAAGTATCAGCTCTGGATAACAGTCAATGGGTGTTTTCTGGAAATAATACATTGTGCTCAATTGTGCATGAAATAAAAGGCTTTGGTGTTGCAAAGATAATTGCCGAAGCCGGAGAAGAATTAAGAATTGAGCTTAAGTCTAGTGAGCTAACAAACTTAACAGAACTACGTTCTGTATATGAGGTATCCCCAGTATGGAAAGTCGAGAATACCAAATATATTGATGATATTGGTGAAGTTAATTATTCTCAGTCTACTGGTGAGATTATTGTTAATGATGCAGATTCAGTCTTTGAAAGTTTAAAGCGTGGCGCGTGGATAAAAGTTGTCATTAATAATGGCCGTCAATTTAATGACGAGGTTGTTTTGTCAAATATTAACTTTCCGACACCCGCCGAAGACTTTACTGTTTGCCGAAATCAACTAATACCTGTCAATTACCAGCAAATAAGAAACAGTGAGTTTTATTTCCAGTCTGGTTCTTCTCAAGTGTCAAAAAAAACAGTCACCGAACGCTGGTTGGGATCACTGAATACGTTAAGGCGACTTCATCGATTGGCAAGATACTGATTGATGCTACTCGGACAACCGCGGGCGCACCGGTGTGAAGCTGCGGATGTCCAGAGATCGTGCCGAGGAGGTCGCTTCACTGCTTATCGAGTACGGTATTCCTCGTAAAATGATTCAGATCCGTTCCCATGGCGATCGTTACCCTGTTGAGGATAATGGCCATGAGGCAGGACGACAAAAAAAATCGTCGGGTAACCGTTCGTTTAATCAAGAAATCTGTGGTAGGAAGATCATGAAAAATAGCTGGCAAGTTTTGATGTTTCATCCTTACCACCCGGTACAGGAACAGGTACTCGTCGAAGGAGAAGCCGTCGGGTATCAATTGAGCCAGACTGACAGTATGGCTGACTGTCTGCATCTTTTGTCGTTGCAACAATGGGACTTGCTGTTGTTGCCGACATGCCTGGTGGACGGTACTGAGGCGGCCGACTTGATCAAACTGGTTCGCCCGCGATACCAAGGTGCTATCGTCGTGATCTCGGAATTGCAACACGCTGCGCAGGTGACGCGAGCTCTGCAGCAGGGGGCGACAGACTATTTGCTGCTCCCGTTTGGGCACATGCACCTGGGGCAGCTTGTGCAACGTTTGGTACAGCCACAGCAGCAAAAACAACCTATTGTGGCCGAATCACACCGGAGCAAACAGATGTTTCAGCTGGCACAGCGGGTGGCACAAACCGATGCCTCGGTGCTGATCAACGGCGAGAGTGGTACCGGAAAAGAAGTACTGGCTCGTTTTATCCATGAATCATCACCCCGCTCGGCCAGCCCTTTTGTCGCCATTAATTGTGCCGCGATCCCGGAAACGATGATTGAATCCATTTTATTCGGTCATACCAAGGGGGCGTTTACCGGCGCGACATCAGCTCAGCCCGGTAAATTAGAAATTGCCAACAGCGGTACCTTGCTGCTTGATGAAATTGGCGAGTTGCCCTTGGCAATGCAAACCAAGTTATTACGGGTGCTGCAGGAGCGTGAAGTCGAGCGTCTCGGCAGCCACCAGAAAATAAAACTAGATATACGGGTATTGGCGGCGACCAACCGTGATCTTGAACAGGCCGTTGCCGACGGACGGTTCCGTGCCGATCTTTACTATCGGCTGAATGTTTTTCCTTTGCACTGCGCCACATTGAAAGAGCGCAAGGAAGATATCGTGCCATTGGCCAGCTATCTGATGATGCGCTACATGCCGAATACCCAAACGACGATTGAATTTACCGCTGAAGCTCAGGATGCCTTGTGCCATTACGATTGGCCGGGCAATGTCCGTGAGCTTGAGAATGTAATTCAGCGGGCACTGGTGATGAGTCGCGGTTGCCTGATCCGTGCTGAAGATCTGATGCTGCCAAATCAGTTCGAGGGGAAGGCGTCAGAGGCTCAGGATCCTGCCGCCGTGCTGGAAACATGGGCCACCCCAATAAGCCCGCGCAAAACAACGACAAGCCGATCGAAGCCAAACTTACAGAAAAGCCGTAAATTGGCAGAGTTTGACACCATTATCGAAACGCTGCGCCGCTTCAACGGCCACCGTAGCAAAACTGCCGAAGAGCTTGGTGTGTCGACCCGCGCCCTGCGGTACAAGATCCAGACGATGCGCGAGCAGGGGCTGGATATCGACCAGATTCTAACCGGGCAAAATACTGATTTTTCTGTAGCCAACACAAACTATTCATAACCGCTATTACACGAGAACCTGACATGCAAGATAAAGTGATGAGCATGGAATTGCCATTTAGCCAGATGAGTGAGGTTCGAGCACAAATGAATGTGCTGGAGACGACTCAGATCGCGCCTAACCCAATAACAGCTAACCAAGTGAACTCGGTGAGCTTTACGGATGTGATTTCACAAACCCTAAGCAGTGTCGATCAGCAGGGCAAAGAAGCCTCGGCCATGATGACCGCCGTGGATACCGGTAAGAGCGATGATTTGGTCGGGGCGATGGTTGCCAGCCAGAAAGCCAGCTTATCCTTTGCCGCCCTGGTGCAAGTGCGTAACAAGCTACTGACCGCCTATGACGATGTCATGAAAATGCCAGTGTGATGAGAAGAATTAAGTGAGTGAATTAATTAAACAACGGCTGGCCAACATGACCAGCCCTTCTAGTATGGGACGGGTCATATCCGGTGCCCGTCTTGTCGCGCTGCTCGGGGCAATTGCCGCGCTTGTTACCGTCGTCGTTGTGATTGGCCTATGGCAGGGGGGCAGTCAGTATCGCCCGCTGTATGGGGAAAATGAGCAGTTCGACCGAACTCAGGTGCTGTCGGTGCTAGAGCAGAACGGGATGGATTTCTACATCGAGCCCCAGCAAGGCAATGTCATGGTCGAGCGCAATAGCTTGGGCAAGGCTCGCTTGGCCCTGGCGACGGCAGGTGTTGAAGCGCAATTGCCTACCGGGCTCGAAATTCTATCGCAAGATTCTAGCCTTGGTACCAGCCAGTTTATCGAGAATGCTCGCTACCGCCACGGCTTGGAAGGCGAATTGGCTCGTAGCATCATGACGCTGGAAGCGGTGAACAATGTGCGGGTACATTTGGCGATCCCGAAGCAGACCTTGTTTGTCCGCCGAGAGAAAGAGCAGTCGTCGGCCTCTGTGGTGCTGTCATTGCGTCCGGGCCAGAGTCTGAAAACGGAGCAGGTCACTGCAGTTGTTAACTTGGTTGCGGGCAGTGTACCGGAGCTGACGGCAGAGCGGGTCAATGTTATTGATCAGCAAGGCAACCTGTTGTCGGCGGTGATCGGCGGCAGTGATCAGCACGGCAGAAACGGCAGTCGCTACCTGGAATATGTCCAGCAACTGGAGCGCAGCATATTGAGCGAGCCTCACGGATGCTTCGCCCGTTGGTCGGAATGAACAACTTCCAGGTCGAGGTGGCGGCAGACATCAACTTTGACCGGACCGAGGCAACTGAAGAGTCTTACGCACCGGATGGTTCGGTCAGAAATGAATTCGATTCTTATGACCGCCGCACGGCCAAGCCTGCCGAAGGGGTTCCGGGGGCATTGAGTAATCGCCCGCCGGAAGAGGGTGAAGATGAGGGTGACAATAAAGCGGCGAATGAACGCGGTGAATCGTCTCGTGACTATGCATTGGATCGTACCCTGAAACATACTTTCTACCAGCAGGGCCAGTTGAACCGCCTGAGTGTTTCTGTGTTGCTCAACGGTCAGCCTGATACCTTTAGCGCTCAGCAATTATCTGATATCAAACAGATGCTTGCAGATTCGATAGGCATTAACGAGGCACGCGGCGACAAGTTTACTGTCATGGTTTATCCATTTACCCAGCTGAAGCAACTTACTGGGCGATGAACCGGTTTGGTGGACCCAAATGGTGTGGTTGGATTATCTGCGCTATATCCTATCGGCGATCGTCGCCTGGTGATTTTGTTGGTGGTGGTTCGTCCTGCGATCCGTCAGCTCTCCGGTGGGGCAAAATCGACGGATGTCGTTGTTCCTGAACAGGTGTTCCCGTCGCCGGATGAAACGCCAGTGGATATGGAATCTTCAGTAACATCGGTCGAGGCGCTTAGCCGTGAATCTGAAGCCAGTACTTCGGTTATGACGGCACAGGCAGTAAATGCGGGAGGCGGACTTAGCTCTGTGGTGGCAAACGGCGATCTTCCTGAACTGCCAAGCCCTGAAACAGGGTTAGAAGCACAGTCGTCCTATCTGCAGATGCTCTCCGAGAAAGAGCCCGAGCGTGTTGCGCACGTCGTTAAACAATGGATCACACCGAAAGATGACAATTGAGAATAACCCAGGCATTGAACAAGCTGCGATTCTGTTGCTGAGTATGGGTGAAGAAGCGGCGGCGAATGTATTGAAACAGCTTGACCGTGAGCAGGTTCGCCAGCTCTCAATCGCGATGGCCGGTATTCCGGCGGTCAAAAAGGCTCAGGCCGAGAAAGTCTTTCAGCGTTTTTTTTAACGATTTCAAGAGTGAGTCCGGGATTTCCGGTGCCTCGCGCAGTTATCTTGAGCGTACCCTGAACAAGGCGCTGGGCCTGTCACTGTCGCAGCCGTTGCTGGACTCGATTTATGGTGATTCGCTCAAGCGTAATCTGCAGCGACTGCAATGGCTCGAGCCTGCCAAGCTTGCCGAGCTGATTTCTGGCGAGCACCCGCAGATGCAGGCGGTGTTCCTGGCCTATCTGGAACCGGAAGTCGCCACCCAGCTATTGGCGCGCCTACCGGCCGAAGGTTTGGATGATTTGCTATACCGCCTTGCGAACCTGACTGAAATTCATCCTGATATGATTGATGAGGTGCATGTCCTGCTTGAGAAGTTCCTGGCTCAGGTGGGTCAGCAGAACAGCACTTTGGTCGATGGTACCGAAAAAGCCAGCGAAATTATCAATCGCCTGAAAGGGGACCAGAGCCAGAAGGTAATGACCGGATTGAAAGAACTGGATCCGGTACTGGTCGCGACACTGGAAAGCAAAATGTATAACTTCGATATTCTGGTGCGCCAGAGTGAAGATACACTGGAGCGTCTGGTGGAGGAAGTCGACCAGGAGCTGCTGGCTACGGCCTTGAAGGGCAGCGATCAGGCATTGCAGGACAAGATTTTTGCGACGATGCCGAAACGTGCCGCCCAGTACCTGCGCGAAGCGATGGAAGGCAAAGGTCGAGTACGTTTGAGTGCGGTAGAGGATGCACGCGAGCAGCTGATCGCTATGTTGCGGCAGTTGGCTGATGACGGCGAAATCGAGCTGCAGCTCTTTAGCGAACCAGTTGTGGAGTAATGATGAAGAAGCAGGCAGTAACCGTTCTTCACCCCCAGCCGGGGCAGTATCGGAATTATCATTTTCCGCCGCTGGTTCAACCGGAGGAGGACTTGTTCGGCGATGAGCCAACAGGTTCTTATCAGGATGAATTTAACAGCGGGTTTCAGGACGGTCAGCAAAAAGGCCATGAACAGGGTTACCAGGAAGGGCTGGCTCAGGGCCAGCAGTTTGGTCAGCAGCAAGGACTGGAACAAGGCCGTCAGCAAGGGATTCGCGAAGGTGTTACGCAGGTCCAGCAGCAAATGGGCGGTACTGTGGCTTCGGTTGATCATCTAATGCAGCAGATCCAGCAGGTATTTCACCAGCATGTTCGCCAGCAGAGCGAAATGATTTGCGATTTGGTACAGAAGGTCGCCCGCCAGGTGATCCGTGCCGAGCTGACTCTCAAGCCGAGCCAGATGGTGAACTTGATTGAAGAGACCTTGGCGCAGATGCCCGAGCAGAAACCGGAGTTGGTAACCTACCTCAACCCGCAGGATTGCCAGCGGCTGGTGGAGCTTGTACCGGATCTGGTCAGTGGCTGGAATCTCAAGCCGGATGACTCGTTGACGGTCGGCAGCTGCCGGGTGGTGACCCGTGATTCGGAGTCGTTTGCCGATAGCGAAGAGCGTCTAGAGGCCTGCATGGAATCAATACGGGACAACCTGTTAACTGATGCGTGATTTATTCCAGGAGCTGAATGCTCGTTTATCCTCGGCGGTCGAGCAGGTTCCTGATGTACCGGTTGCCGTACTTACGGGCGGCTAACCCGCATGGCGGGACTGACCCTGGAAGCCGTTGGCTGCCGTCTGTGCACCGGCCAGCGCTGTATGATTGAAACCGATCTCGGCACCTTGGTCGAAGCAGAGGTGGTAGGGTTTGACCGCAATGCCTCGGTATTGATGCCAATTCGCCATACTACCGGGTTACGGCCGGGAAGTCGGGTGCTGCCGCTTCAGGGCGACAGTAAAATCAATGTCGCTACAGCATGCTGGGCCGGGTTCTCAATGGCCTCGGCGAGCCTCTGGATAGCCGCGGACCAATTACTGCCGAGCAACGGATTAACCTCCATGGCGATACCATAAACCCGTTGCAGCGTCTGCCGATTTCTACCCAGCTGGATGTCGGGGTTCGGGTGATCAACGGTATGCTGAGTGTCGGCAAGGGGCAGCGAATGGGGCTGTTTGCCGGTAGTGGTGTCGGCAAGAGTGTGCTGCTCGGGATGATGACCCGCAATACCACCGCCGAAATTACAGTGGTCGGGCTGATTGGCGAGCGTGGCCGTGAGGTACGCGAGTTTATCGAGCATTCACTGGGCTCCGAGGGGATGAAGAATGCGGTGGTCATTGCTTCACCAGCGGATGATCCGCCGTTGATGCGGCTGCGGGCATCAATGCTGTGCCACCGTATCGCTGAGTTCTTTCGTGATCAGGGCCATGACGTACTGCTGCTGATGGATTCGCTGACGCGCTATGCGCAAGCCCAGCGTGAAATTGCCTTGGCAGTGGGCGAGCCGCCGGCCACCAAGGGTTATCCGCCGTCGGTATTCAGCCTGTTGCCGCAGCTTGTTGAGCGTGCCGGCAACGGTGCGACCGAGCGTGGTTCGATTACCGCGTTCTATACCGTGCTGTCGGAAGGGGATGATCAGCAGGATCCGATTGCCGATGCCGCGCGAGCTATTCTGGATGGTCATATCGTCCTTAATCGTGAACTGGCCGAGCAGGGACACTATCCGGCGATTGATATCGAGCAGTCTATCAGCCGCGCCATGCCTCAGGTGGTCGCGCCGGAGCAGCTGCAAAAAGCCCAGCGGGTGAAACAGCTCTATGCCCGATACCGTCAGGTGCAGGACTTGATTTCCCTCGGTGGCTACCAGCCTGGGCAAGACCAGAATTTGGATATGGCCGTGCATTATTACCCTGAAATTTGTGGTTTCCTGCAGCAGGGAATGCACGAGCAGGTTCCGCTTAGCGACAGTCAGCAACAGATGATGCAACTGGCCGGAGGGCAGTAAGCCATGCAAAAGCGAGTGAAAGTAGTACAGGGCTGGCGTGATCAGCAGCAGAAGAAATTTGATGAGTTACAGCAACAGCATTCCGAGCTTAACCGACAAACCCATGCTCATCAGCAGCGTCTGGATCTGTTGGAAGATCTGTCTGGCCAATATGCGGTGGCTAGTGGTAGCGAAACCTCGGCTTTGTTGCTCAAGGGGATAGGGCGATTCCGTCATCAGCTGGACAATTTAACCAACCTCCAGCGTCAGGAGCTGGCGCTGTCGCAGGTAGAGCTTCGCAGTATGAATACCCGTCTGGTCGAGCAACACTGTCAGGTTAAAATGGGTGATAAGATCATTGATAAGCGCCTGGCCCAAATCCAGCGCAAGCAGGAGCGGCAGGAGCAGAAAGTGATGGACGAACTGTCGATGAATCGTTTTTTTTCCACCGTCGCTGATCAGGCTCAGTTGCTGATAGATCAGTTGCCGGGGCTATAGCAATACTGCTGTTCAGGTTTCAGTAGCTTATCAATCATTTGCTTCTGCTGTGCCAGCAGGCGTCCGTTGCAATTATTACGTTCCTGACATTGCAGTGTTAGTTCATAGAGTTGTTGCCATAATGCGCTGCCTTGCTGTCGGAACTGAACCGGCAGGGCCGCAAGCAGGCGTTTCATGCCGGTATCATCGGCACTTACCCCTAAAGACTCAAGGTATTCGCATCGGCGCTGTGCGTGATCGCCGAGCTGTTTCATCAGTTGCTGGAGCTGGGCATTATGTGTCAGCAACGCTTGGCTGTCTCGGTTGACCAAGAGTGTTTCCTGATGCTGTAGCTGTCGCGCTAGTTGCTGGTAGCTTTTTACATCCAGAGCCAGCTCGCTGAGCAGGGCTTTGACCAGTTCGGCTTGTGAGGCCATTAGCTCTGTCCCTGATAGAAGTCAACCATGCTACCTGCCAGCGAGTCCAGATTGACCGAGACATTGCCTGACTTCAGCATTGCCTTCATTTCGGCAACTTTATCCATATCGACATCGCTGGTTTTCGCCATAGCCTGCTTGGCTGATTGCAGCGATTGCATGTCATGGCTGAGTTCAACTTGTGCTACTGGTGCCGCTTTTGCCCCAGCAGGTTTGTTTGCTGCCTCCGTCGGCAATGCGACGGGCTGCGAGTGAGATATTTTTCCAATCATAGTCTTCACATAAAAACAGATGTGCGGTTACTGATCTAAAGCGACCAATCAGCGGAACGCTTAAATTATTTTGTGGTTATTTGGATATATTACCATTAAAAGGTTGTTTGCACTCTTTGTTGCCCGATCACCGTTGCGAAAATCTCTTTGTTGGAGGATAGGTTTCGAACCCTGATCGAGTCACCCTGAGCCCCCGATTCCAGTGCGACTCCCTTCATTTTAGCGGTCATGCTGCCCATGCGGGCTTCGATGACCACTCCTTCATTACGCTGTACCAGCTCAGGTGCCTCGATCATTCGCGGGCTAATAATTTTTCCGGCTATGATCTTTCGGCGGCTGTTTAACCCGGCTACGGCACTGATATCGGTGAAATAACTGTGGCGCAAATAGGCCAAGTTACTGCGTTTGAGGCTGATATCGGCCCGGGTGATGGTTTGGTTGCGGGCCAGAGGATGCTTGGCAACTACGAGCGGAAGAAAAATGGCCACCTCGGCCCGGGCCCGGGCTTTCCAGTAGCTGGGCTGATGGCACTCCAGCGTTACGGATAGCCGGCCGACAGGTTGTGTCGGTTCACTTAGCGTTTGCTGCAATGGTTTATTACAGCGGGGAAGTTCCGCGAGGGGCTGTAGATTAATTTGATAGTCGCGGCTGCCAATGCTGGCGGCGTAGCGTCGAACCTGCTGTTTTAGGTAGTGGGAGACTTCTTGCTGGGCGGAAGATGTGCCTGCCGAGACTGTCGGTGTGGTTTTTGCCAGACAGGCGGAAGGCACTGCGCATCCGAGCAAGCAGGCGATTAGGACAGTTTCCGCTCGGAAGTGGTACTTCCGCATTGGCTTGGGATCCACGCTGATACAACCATAACTGTTTGAATGAAAAGGATATAACTATTGGCACGTTTTGTGCTTGTTATCGTGCTGGTTTGACCATCACAACGGTGTGCATCTAGGCATGATTGCGATGAACAATAGCGATAAGTAATGGCGGCAAATAATGGCAATTAACTTTGAACAAGCACTGGGGGTACACCCTAATACATTGGCGTTTCGAACACAACGCGCAAAAGTATTGGCCAGTAATTTGGCCAATGTCGATACCCCTAATTTCAAGGCGCGCGATATTAGTTTCGAAGAGGCAATGAAGCAGGTGGCCAATGATGCAAGAGCCAAGCATCAGGCCCGCCGTCGACCTCAAAGTTACGAGTTGCTCTATCGAGCTCCGCAGCAGCCCGCACAGGATGGCAATACCGTTGAGCTGGGGGTGGAACAGGCCCAGTTCGCCGCCAATGCAATGGCTTTTCAGACCAGTACTACTTTTTTTTGAATATGAAACTCAGCGGCTTGAAAAAAAAGCCATTAACGGACAGTAACAGCTATGGCTTTTTCTACGATTTATGACATCGCCGGCTCCGCAATGACGGCACAGACCGTACGCCTGAATACGGTGGCCAGTAACCTGGCTAATGCAGACGTGGTTTCGGGCTCTGAGCAAACCGGCTATCGCGCTAAGCGACCGGTATTTTCCACTGTGATGGTGGATCTCAATAGCCCGGCAGCAGGTGCGAAAGTGCAAATTGAGGATGTGATTGAGAGTGACGAGCCACTACGCCGTCGCTATGAACCGAATCATCCGAAGGCAAATAAAGACGGGTATGTCTTTCATTCCACTGTTAATGCGGTTGAAGAAATGGCGGACATGATGGCGGCATCCCGAAGTTTCGAAACCAGTGTTGATGTAATGAGCCGAGCTCGCAGTATGCAGCAGAGTATTTTGCGTCTGGGTCAGTCAAGTTAGGAGGCTTAAGTGAGTTTGCCACAAATTAGCACCACCAGTCAGTACAGCCCAAAGGCGGCATCAAAAGAACCTCAGGTGGCCGGCAACGGAATGAATCCGTCCAGCAATGATTTCCTGACCATGATGGTCGCCCAGGTTCAGAATCAGGATCCGCTCAATCCGACAGACGGCACTGAGTACCTGACCCAGCTGGGCATGATGTCAGCTGTCGAGAGTTTGGAAGGGGTCAAGTCGGGGTTAACGAACCTCAACATCGGTATGACCAATGTGGAGATGCTGCAGGCGACCAATCTTGTTGGCAAGAAAGTGCTGATGGAGGCCAACCAGGAGATCGACGTGGCCAAAGGCCAGGAGATTGACGGTCGGGTCCAGTTCGATCAACCGGTCGACAGTGCCAAGGTCATGGTCTACAACGAAGACGGCAAAGTGGTTGACGAAATCACGCTTGGTGCTCAGGGAGCTGGCATGGCGGAATTCAAGATCGACGGCGATGATCTGGGCTCAGGCAGCTATACCTTCGAGGTGCTGGCTGAGAAAGGCGACGATGCCTGGAGCCAAAAAAAATAATGATTGCTGCCGAGGTTGAGTCGGTCAATATTCCGTCTGGCGGCGGTGCGATCCTGCTAAGTCTCAAGGGACTGGGCAAGATGTCTATGTACGATATGCGTGAAATAACGGCGTAATCAAGCCAATAAGAATTAAAGTAGGAAAGGTAATGTCAATTAACATTGGTATGAGTGGCCTCAAGTCCACCACCGAACAAATGAACACCATCAGCCAGAATATCGCCAACGTCGGTACCATTGGCTATAAGTCATCACGTACCGAGTTTCAGGATATCTATGCGCCGGAGTTTGGCGGTGGCCAGATGAACGGTGTCGAGGTATCGACTACCCGCCAGAGCTTTATGAGTGGTACTACCACGCCAACCGGTCGCAACAGTGATCTGGCAATCAATGGTGAAGGTTTCTTCATGGTGCAGAGCAATGGCCAGCAGATGTTCACCCGCAACGGGGTAATGAACCTGGATGCCGACGGCTATCTGGTGACGGCTGATGGCTACCGCTACAAGGCTATGATGCGACGGATACTGGCCTGATCCAGACCGGTAACATGGGCGACCTGACTGTCAGCACTGGCGATATGGCGGCAAAAATAACCACAAAAGTTAATCAGGGTCTCAACCTGGATGCCAACTCTGCTGCTATCGATACGACTAAAAAAAACCATTTGACCGTGAAGACCCAACCACTTTCACTTCTAGCACGACCACGACTATCTATGACTCGATTGGTGGTGAGCACGAGATGACCCAGTACTTTGTCAAAACTGGCGACAACCAGTGGCAGGCACATTATGTACTCGATGATCAGAAGGCGCCGATGCAGACCGAGGCGGTTGTGTTCAATGCCGAGGGTAAGATGGTAACGCCGGCAGGTGGTGTCAGCCTGACTTTTACCCCAGGCAACGGTGCCAACCAGCAAACAGTTACCTTCGATATGGCTGAAGTGAGCCAGTACGGCAGCAAATTCTCAATCAATAAAAATGCCCAGGATGGCTACGCGCCGGGCAAGCTTGCGGGCTGGTATTTTGAAGATGACGGCACGGTATACGCACGTTATTCCAATGGCCAGACCAAGGCCCAGGGCCAGGTTGTGCTGGCGCGCTTCCCGAATCAGGAAGGTTTGCAGCAGGCTGGTGGTACCCGCTGGACCCAGAGTTTTGCCTCCGGTGCACCATTGACTGGCACGGCCAATACCGGCCAGATGGGCTCTCTACGCACAGGTGTATATGAAGGCTCAAACGTTGACCTGACCAATGAGATGGTCGGTTTGATGTCGGCACAGAGCAACTACCAGCCAATGCCAAGACGATCCAGGTGTCTCAGGAAATGACCCAGATATTGTTCCAAAATCTGTAGTAGGAGCCGGTAATGGATAAGCTGTTATTCACCGCCATGTCTGGCGCCAGCCGGGTCATGATGGCCCAGCAGGTACATGCCAATAACCTGGCCAACGTCAATACTACCGGTTTCCGGGCGGATATCGAACAGGCAAAAAGTATTGCGGTAAAAGGGGAGGGCTATAACAGCCGTACCTTGGTTGCGGCAAGATCGGGTGGGACGGACTTTTCCAGCGGTGCCCTGCAAAATACCGATAATCCGTTTGATATTGCTATTCGTGGTGAGGGCTTTTTTTTGCGGTGCAGGCCGGAGAAAATGATGAGGCCTATACCCGAACCGGTAACTTTCATCTTGATCAGGATGGCGGGCTGATGCTCGGCGACCGGCCGGTAATGGGCGAAGGTGGCCCGGTGGTGATCCCGGAATACCAGCAACTGGATGTGGGCACCGACGGTACGATTTCGATTGTGCCGCAGGGAGGCGGACTCGTGCAGGAAGTCGGCCGACTTAAGTTGGTGAAACCAGACTTGGCCAGTTTACACAAAAGTGAAGACGGTCTATTTCGTGTCGCGGGTGCTGGTGGACAGGCCGAAATGGATGACACGGTTACGGTTGCGGCTGGCTACCTTGAAAGCAGCAACGTGAATGCAATTGACTCGCTGATCAACAATATGTCCCTGTCCCGGAACTTTGAATTCCAAGTCAAAATGATGAAGACCGCAGAAGATTTGGCCACCGCCGGTAATCGCATTGTACGCGGTAATTAACCCCGACCAATTAGAACGATCGCAGCCCCTACTACTCAGGGGCTGAATATATTTTAGGAGCAACGCCACATGCACGCAGCACTTTGGGTCAGCAAGACCGGCCTGGCGGCACAAGATACCCAAATGCAGGTTATCTCAAACAACCTGGCCAACGTGAACACGGTCGGCTTTAAGCAAGATCGTGCGGTATTTGAAGACCTGTTCTACCAGATGAAAAAAAACAGCCGGGCTCAATGGCTGATCAGCAAAATGAAACACCGGGTGGTTTGCAGCTGGGTAATGGTGTTCGCACTATCGGCACCCAAAAGCTGATGAAAACCGGAGCCTATCAGAATACCGAGCAGGCAACCGACCTGGCGATCCTTGGCTCGGGCTTTTTCCAGGTGGAAATGGCCGATGGAAATACCGGCTATACCCGTAATGGTCAGTTTCATCGCAACTCGGAAGGTGCGCTGGTCACGGCGTCGGGCCTGCCGTTGATGCCAAATATCGAAATTCCGGAAAATGCGACAAGCTTTAGCGTCGGCTCTGATGGCATCGTCACTATTTCGACGGCTGATGATCCGCAGGCTCAGGAAATCGGTCAGATCACCCTTGCCAACTTTACCAACCCGGCGGTTTAGAATCCTTGGGTGGTAACCTGTTCAAAGAGTCGGGTGCCTCAGGCGCGCCGATTGAAGGCGTGGGTGGCGAAGATGGCTTGGGCCAGATCAGCCAGTTCAGCCTTGAAGGTTCCAATGTTAACGTGGTGGAAGAAATGGTGAATATGATCACCACCCAGCGCGCCTACGAAATGAATGCCAAAGTGGTATCGAGTGCTGATCAGATGCTGAAATTCGTCAGCCAGTCAATGTGAGTCTTCAGGCATGTTACGCGTAATTTATTTGCTCGGCGCTCTGTTGCTAACTGGGTGCGCGCCCGTTTCTTCGCTTGTCGATGTGCAGCCTAAGGAATCGGTGCCTAGTATGGAATTTCCGGAATACACCGTAGATCCTGATGGCAGCTTGTTCAGTGCCAACTATGGTATGGCACTGTTTCAGGATCGCCGAGCCTTTCGTCTCGGTGATATTCTGACGGTTGAGCTCGATGAGCAGACCCGTTCCAGCAAAAAGGCCGGTACCAGCTACGGCAAAGACAGCAATGTCGGTATCGGTGTCCCGCTGATTGCCGGAAAAGCACAACCTAAAGGACAGTTTACCCTGGAAGGCGAGCGTGACTTCAAAGGCTCGTCATCAAGCTCGCAGCAAAACTCGCTGTCGGGCAGCATTACCGTGATGGTAGCCGAGGTGCTGCCGAACGGGGTGCTGCGGATCCGGGGAGAAAAGTGGCTCAAGCTCAATCAGGGTGATGAATATATCCGCCTGTCCGGCTTAGTGCGGGTTGATGATATCGACGGCTCTAACCGGGTCTCCTCGCAGCGATTGGGCGATGCCCGGATCACCTACTCCGGTCGTGGTGCACTGGCGGATGCCAATGAATCCGGCTGGCTATCCCGATTCTTTAATAGCTCCTGGTTCCCAATCTAATGGCGATGAAAAAAAATTTATAGTGGGCCTGCTTTTGCTGGCCACTCCTTTGCTGCTTCAGGCCCGTCCGTTGTTAAGTCTGGTGGATATCCAAGGCGTGCGTGACAACCAATTGGTCGGATATGGCCTGGTGGTTGGCCTGAGTGGTACCGGAGACAAGAGCCAAACCAAGTTTACTTCCCAGTCGGTCAAAAACATGCTGAGCCAGTTTGGGGTTCAGCTGCCGGCCAAAGCCGATCCGAAGCTCAAGAACGTTGCCGCCGTGGCAATTCATGCCACGCTTCCACCACTGGCAAGCAAAGGCCAGTCATTGGATATCACGGTTTCCTCAATTGGCGATGCCAAGAGCCTGCGTGGCGGTACCTTGCTGTTAACACCGCTAAAAGGACTCGATGGTCAAATCTATGCGGTGGCTCAAGGTAACCTCGTCGTGGGTGGCGTCGTAGCTCAAGGTAATAGTGGTAGCGGGATCACCATAAATATCCCGACAGCAGGTTTGATCCCCAATGGCGGGATTATCGAGCGCGAGATACCGTCCTCGTTTCTAACCGCTACCGATGTGGTGCTGAATTTAAAACGGCCGGGTTTCAATACCGCCCGTAATATCGAGAAGGCAATTAACAAGGTATTTGGCCCGGAAGTTGCCGTCGCGCAGAGCCATGCCAGGATCACCGTCCGCGCCCCGCATAATCAAAGCCAGCGAGTCACCTTTCTGGCGATGCTGGAAAACATCGATGTTGAGCCCGGCCCGCGCAAGGCCAAGGTCGTCTTCAATGCCCGAACCGGTACCATTGTGGTCGGTAAAGACGTCAGGTACATACCGCTGCCGTCAGTCACGGTAACCTGACTGTCAGTGTGGTGGAGAACTACAACGTCAGCCAGCCGAACGCGTTTGGTCGCGGCAATACCACGGTCACGCCGGAGTCTGATGTGTCTATTGACCAAGAACGCGGCAAGGTTTTTATCTGGCCTGAAAGCGATGAGGGAACCTCGCTGCAAACTATCGTCGATGCGGTAAACAGTCTAGGGGCGACGCCGAATGACTTGATGGCGATTCTGATCGCGTTGGATGAAGCTGGCGCCTTAGACGGCGAGCTGGTGGTGCTGTAATGAAAATTTTTGAGAACGACAATAATTCGGCGATGTATAACGATTTAACCAGCCTGCAGAATATCAAGGCCAACGGTGACAAGACCGAAGCCCTCAAGCAGGCCGCTGGTCAGTTTGAAGCGGTCTTTTTGCAAAGTGTACTCAAGCATATGCGCCAGGCATCCGATGCGCTGAATGATGAGGAAGACGCGGTTTTTAACAGCCGTCAGCAGAAATTTTATCGTTCGATGCATGACAGCCAGATCGCGATGGAAATGAGCCAGCAGCAAAGTTTGGGTATTGCCGACATGCTGGTGAGGCAGTTGGGGCAACATGATGCATTTAAGCCGCAGCCCCAACTGGTCGCTGTTAATCAACAGGAGCTGAAAAATGCATCTGTGGCAGCCAGTCCGCTGCTCGGTGATACCGAAGCTTCGTATAGCAAAGTATCACGGTCATGGTGGGGGAATACCGCACCGTTATCGCAGCAACTGAATATCCATCTTGATGACGAAGAATTATGAGCATAATTAATATCGGGTTATCCGGCATGAGTGCCGCGAATGCTGGGCTGTCAGTCACAGCACACAATACAGCCAATGCGATGACGCCCGGTTACAGCCGTCAGCGTATCGGCTTCGGTGCCGAGGTCGGCGGCCAGGGCAGCGGCGCGGGGGTCGGGGTCAGCAGTGTTGAGCGAATGGCCGACAATTACCTGAACCAGCAAATTTATAAGCAGAAAGGTTCTTGGGGTTATAACGCAATTCGTTCTCAATATATGGTAAAAACTGAGACGTTGCTTAATAACAACAGTACCAGCATTAATACCGGGCTGGACCGTTTCAATGCTGCCCTGAGCGAAGCATCGACCAAGCCGCAAGATATCGCCTATCGTCAGACAATTATCAGTCAGAGCCAGTCGATGGTGCAGCGCTTCAATAACCTGAGCACGCAGCTAGACAGTCAGTCAAAGCAGGTGGGTAGCCAGCTAGATGCCGCAGTGTCCGATGCCAATGCATTGGTGGCCAGTATCGCCGAAATGAACGACAGTCTACGCAATAGCGGAGGCAACGGGCAGAAAATGACCGACCTGCTTGATGCCCGTGACGAAGCAATTCGCCAGCTGTCGTCGCAGATGGATGTGAATACCACCTATAACGATGATGGTACGGTGACGATTAGTCTCGATCAGGGTCAGCCTCTGGTCAGTGGCTCTCAGGCCAGTAAGCTGCATCAGACTCAGGACGGCGGGTTGGAGCTGCAGCGCGGCAATGGTCGTTTTGCCTTGGGTGAAAAGGTCGGCGGAACGATTGGCGGGCTGATGAACTATCGTGACGGTGAACTGAAAGAGCTGCAAAAAGAGCTCGATGTAATGGCATATAGCTTTGCTACTCAGTTCAATGAAACACACAGTCAGGGTTATGACCTTAATGGCGACCCGGGTCAGGCAGTATTCGGCGGTGTAGATCAGATTGATGGCGCGGCAAAGAATCTGACGCTGTTAATTGACGATCCCAAGCAACTGGCCTTTTCCGCCAAAGCAGGTGAACCCGGCAATAGCGAGAACCTGCAGCAGCTGATTGATCTGAAAAATGCCCCGATAGCGATTGATACCAGCAAGCTTGATCCTGCCGAGGCGGAAAAATTCAAGAATGCGATTACGGTTCTCGATGGCAAAAGCATCCACAGCAGCTACACCGGTATGACCGGTGACTGGGCGATCAAAACAGCCCAGCTAGAAGCGGATACCACTGCGGCAAAGTCTCTGGTGGAGCAGGCCGAGGGCGAGCGTGACAGTGTTAGCGGGGTCAACCTCGATGAGGAAGCGGCCAATATCATGAACTATACCCAGATGTATCAGGCCAATGCCAAGGTTATTTCAACGGCGCAGCAGTTGTTTGATATTACCCTGTCGATGTTTCGCTAACGGATCAAAATAGAGGAAAGAGACATGCGTTTAAGTACGGCTCAGCTCAACAGTGTTATGCTCACCAGCATGCAGACCTCGACCACCGGGGTCAATAAATCGTTCATGCAGATGAGTTCCGGCGAGCGGATGCTCAAGCCGTCGGATGATCCGCTAGGCTCGGTGCAGTTGATGATGCTCGATCGCGAGCAGGCGAATATTAGCCAGTTCCAGAAAAATATTTCTAATCTGGAAGCGCAGCTGGGCCAGACTGAATCCCATCTGGATGCATCAAATAATGCCGTTTTGCGGGCGCAGGAGCTGGTCACCAGCGTACTTAATGCCAGCAACAGTACTGAGGAAGGCCGCGAGGCGATCGCAACGGAGCTGGATTCGATACTGGATCAGCTGGTCGATGTTGCCAACAGCAAAAATCCCAATGGCGATTATATTTTTGCCGGTACTCAGACGGATACCCAGCCAGTGGTAAAAGATCCGGCTACAGGCAAGTACACCTATATGGGCAATAGCGATCAGCGGATGGTCCAGGTGGCAGAATCAATGACAATTCCATCCAACCAGACAGCAGATGCGATCTTTTTTTTAGTGGCGGAAGTGATATATTCAACACTTTGGATCAGCTGGTAACCGATTTGCGTGATCCGTCGATAGAGCAAACTGGGCTTACCGCCAGTGTGACCAGTGCACAAAGCAATCTCGATACTACCATGAGCACCATCAATCAGGTGTGGACGGATGTCGGTGGTCAGCGTAATGCGCTGGCGAGGATCGAGGGGTCTCATGCAGACAACAAATTGTTGAATAACAAGCTGATCGGCGAAGTAAAGGATCTGGATTACAGTGAAGCGATTCTAGAGATGAATACTCAGATGGCAGCACTGCAGGCAACCCAGATGACTTATAGTAAAATTCAGAATCTATCCCTGTTTAAATTGATGTAACCGGGGAAACCCGAGTGGGTCGGTAACCAATTATCGGCCACTATCCGACTGATATATGAGGCCACATTGGTTAATCAAATTACCTCCAGCCACAGTACCCTGCGTAGCAGTGATAGTACACAGCCCGATCGTATAGCGAAACAGCTGCCCGTTGTTGCGGTGGCAAAGGTTAGTGATAAACAACCGAAACAGCAGCAACAGCATTCGAGTTTGGCTGGTAAGAACGGTAGCCTGTTGGTGCAGACCAGCGAGGCACATCGTCAGGCCGCGCAGGCGCAGAGTGCACAGAAAGCACTGCAGGAAGCGAGCGAGCTCTTGGGGCAGCTACGCCAGATGGCCCGCCGTTCGCTCAATGCCCAGGAAAATAAAAAAAAGACCAGCTGCAGCAGTCGTTACACCAGTTGAAAAACAAGCTGGTGAAGCTGACGCGTGAAGCCAAATATGAAGGCGAGCAGGTACTGCATCACGATTTGACCCCACGGTTAAGCGAGCAGCCACAGCAAGAAGCTTTTCGGTGAAAGGTCTGCGCCTGAATACCCTGCGCCAGCAAGATGAAATTCTGCGCTTTCAGTTTGATTCCGGTACGCCCAATTCGGTGCGGGCGCGGATTGATAATGATGAAACGACCGATGAAATTGCCGATAAGTTAAGTCAGGCGTTTGCCCCGCGCAGTATTCAGGTCGAGGTCGACAAATACGGTGATCTCGCTTTTTCGGTGCCGAAAGAGCAGTGGCCGGAAATCAAGAAAGGGATCTGGATGTCCGGTGGCGGGCAGATCTTACCGTCAGGCAATCCGGTCAAGGCCAAACTGGAATCGAAAGACAAGGCTGCGGTTGAGCCGCAGGAGCTTGAGTTTGGCAAGCCCCAGTCGACCCGCAAGGCGCTGGCTGATATTGAACGCATGATGCAGAAAATCCAGCAGGCCCTGAGCCAGATGAGTAAGGTACAGCGCCAGGTGAGCCTCGATTTGGAGCAGTTGATGACCACCAACCAGATGAAATCCGGAGTGATCAATGCCGACGGGGTTATCGAAGCCAGCTGGCTGGAAGCGCCAGGTGACGTGTCGCTGCAACTTATCGACAACGCGGTGCCGACCCTGTTGGCCCAGGCCAATGCCTCACGTCATAACGTGGTGGCGTTACTCGAACCTTAAGTCATTCTCTTTCATTCAAAGAAAGACATAAAAGCGAGCTTCGGCTCGTTTTTTTTATTTCTGCTGTAAATCTCTGTTATTGCCCATTGGTACTCGTTATTGACTATTCGTTATTAACGGTGCGCGTGGTTGCGTATTACTGCTGGCTGTAAGTCAACTTATGGTTATAAAGCCCCACCACAGGCATTGGAAGCCATATCACGCTGCCTCGGTTCTCTCCGAAAAAAAAGCCGAAAAAAAAGCCGAAAAAAAAGGTTTAAGCATTTCTCAGGGCAGGTCGCATTAAAAAAAAGTAACAAGACAAGAAGTACTGTCATTCGAACCTCGACCCAAGCATTTCGACGCTGGTTTTGACATCCGTTTTGACATTTGTTTCGACATAGACCGTTTAATACTGAACTGAGGAATATTCCCATGGCAATGAGCCTAAACACCAACTTCGCATCAATGAATGCACAGCGCAACATGATGGACACCCAGAACTCTCTGAGCACATCATTGAACCGCCTGTCTACTGGTCTACGTATCAACAGCGCTAAAGATGACGCTGCGGGCCTGCAGATTTCCAACCGCATGGATTCTCAGATCAACGGTCTGGGTGTGGCTCAGCGTAATGCCAACGACGGTATTTCAATGTCTCAGACTGCTGAAGGCTCACTACAAGAATTTACTAACATCCTACAGCGTCAGCGTGACCTGGCGGTTCAGTCTAAAAATGGCACCAACTCTGATTCTGACCGTAAAGCACTGGACAAAGAATTCCAAGCGTTAAGCAAAGAGTTGGATCGTATCGTAGAAACTACGACGTTCGGTAAAGGTGAAAACCTATTTGACAAGCTGAATACTGGCGTTAACTTCCAGGTTGGTGCTGATGTAGACAAAGGTGCGGGTAACCTTGCTGCCGTTGTCGATGATGGTAAAGGTAACCTTCGTGCACAAGCAGATATCGCAGATGCATTGTCAGAAACTCTAGGTACCACAACAACCGCTGATCTTACAAAAAATCAAAGCGGGTGCAACAGCGTTAAAAGATCCTGCTATTGCATCTAACTTTGCAATGACTGCTGACACTGTTGAAGCATTGAAAGCTGCAGGTATCACAGAGGCTAAAGACGGCACGTCAATCGCGGTTGGTACAAAATTAGATACAATCGAACTGCCTGATGATTTTGCAACTAAAATGACCGACCTAGAAACAGTCGCAACAGCTGCTGAAGCTTACCAAACAAAAGTAGATGCAGGTACGCAAACTGTAGCTGACATGAACACTGCTGTTACAGCACTAAATGACTACACTGCTAAAACAGCAGGCGGTGCGGGTGCTGGTGCGAATACAATCAAAGTAGAAGTGAAAGCTTCAGACTTAAATACGACTGCTTTAGGTGATGTTACATCAGAAGTTAATTCAGGTACTGCAGTTACTGAAATTGATAAGCTAATCGAAAACGTTGGCTCAATCCGTGCTGACCTAGGTGCGACGCAGAACCGCTTCCAGTCAACTATCAATAACCTGGGCAATATCAAAGAGAACATGTCTGTGGCGAAAGGCCGCATCGTGGATGCAGATATCGCGGCAGAATCTGCCAATATGACTAAGCAGAACACAATGATGCAAGCGGGTATCACTGTGCTTTCTCAGGCAAACCAGATGCCAAGCATGGTTTCTCAGCTACTACGTTAATCGTTGTAGTTGCATAACTTCAGGCGGCTATTTTATGTCGCTTCTTATTCAGAGCGGAAGTTTTACTTCCGCTTTCTTTTTATCTGTCCCTTTAAAATCACTGATTTATAAATGGTATGAATTTTGCTTGTAGTGCTATTTCGGAGCGTTTCGGGCTGTATCGGGTTGTTCCGGTTGGTTGGACTTGGGAAAAGGCACTCTTTGGCGGAGATTAAAATATGTTAATGACAGGATTAGGCTCGGGCATTGATTATGAAGCCATGATCGGTGCCATTGTTGCTGCCGAACGTGCGCCGAAAGATAACCAGCTCAAACGCACCGAGGGTATGAACAGTGCCGAGATGGATGCGCTGAAAGAAATTCAGAACACCATTAACAGTTTCCGTGACAAAGTCGAGGATCTGAACTCCAGCAGCGATCTTGAAAAATTAAAGGCGCTGTTAAGCAATGAAGAGGTACTGTCGGCGACCGTCGATAGTAATGCGGTTGCCGGCGAATACAGCTTTGACGTGACCCAGCTGGCACAGACCCAGCGCGATCAGCTGTTCAAGGTGTCGGAAGACAGCACCTTTTCCAAGGGCAGTATCAGCTTTGACTCGGTCAACATTGACATTGCTACGTTGCAAACGGATCTGATCACCAAGGAAAACGATAAGAAGCAAGCGCATCAGGATCAGGTCTACAAAGATATTGCCGACAAGCATGGTCTCGATGTCACCACCGATCAGGCTGCGATCAAAGATATCCTGGAAAATTCGGCTAACTCAGATTTTGACCAGAGTCGACTCGATAGCTACAACTCCCGACAGCAAGCCTACGATGACGAAGTTACCCGACTGACCAATGATGGGGTAACGATTGGAGAGCTGCAATCGGCGATCAATAGCCACCCGGACAATGACGGGGTGAAAGCGACGCTGGTACGTTCCGGTGACGGGATTAGCATGGTGCTGAACGGAAAAAAAACACCGGTCAGGCCAATGCCATTGGCGGCGTTAGCGTGACCCTTGCCCCTGCAGATATCAAGGTAATACGGTAGATATTACCCAGCCAGAAAATGGTCAGAAGAATCTGCAGGCGGCCAAAGATGCCATCGTGAAATATGGCTCGATGGAGCTTACCTCGGCCACCAACAAGATGGAAAACGTGATCGACGGTATCAGTCTGAACCTGAAAGATACCGGTACGGTCAACGTCAAGGTCGAGCGTGACGAGGCAGCGGTCAATACCAATATCAAGGCGTTTGTCGATGCCTACAACTCAGTGATCGAGACGGTGAATACCTACACCAAATCGAGCGAGGACGGTGCAGCGGCGCTGTCGGGTGATTCGGCTACCCGTAGCATGATTAGCCGGATGCGTGGAGTTATTGGTGATGAATATACCATATCTACCTATCAGACGCTGTCCCAGCTGGGTATTACCACCTCCCGTAAAGGGACGCTGGAAATTGACCAGAAGAAGCTCGATAAAGCATTGGAAGATGACTTCGAGGCAGTCTCTACCATGTTTCTGGGGAACGAAACCCAAACCGGCATGATGGATGAGATGCTGGTTATTCTTGATGATTACCACAAGAACGGTGGTACTTATGATCGCCGAATAGATCAGCTGGAATATAGCAATAAGCAGATTGTAGAAGATCGCGAAAAGCTGGACGAACGGATGGAAGCCAAGACCCTCTATCTGCGTAACTACTACGCAAAGATGGATAACCAGATTGCCCAAATGAACCAAACCCAGAGCATGCTGGTTAGCATGTTGATGTAATTAGAGCGGAAGATGATGAATAACGAAGGTTAGGTGCTTACCAACATTCACAGAACCATGCCCAGGCGGCGTCGGCCAGCCCGCACCGTCTGATCCAGATGTTGCTGGAAGGGCTATTGGAGAACCTGGGACGTGCCCGTGGTTTTATGGAGCGTGGCCAGATTGCCGACAAAGGCATGATGATTTCCAAATGCCTCGATATCTTGAACGGTCTGAGTACCGTACTGGACGAGGAAAAAGGCGGCGAGGTAACTCAAGAGCTGTTCCGTCTGTACGACTACTGTGGTCGTCGTTTGTTCGAAGCCAATATTGGCAACGATGTCGCAGCCATTGATGAGGTAACTCACCTGATCAACGAGATCCTCGAAGGCTGGGTGGTGCTTAAACCAAATCGCGTGCAGGTCGGCAGTGAAGCTTGATCTGCAACTGAAGGGATTACACAACAGCTTTGAGCAGGCTCTGGCCGCTCAGGATTGGGAAGCGCTCGCGCAGCTGGACTGCAAATTACAGCGTGCAATCCCGACAATCAGGCAACAGCGACTGACGGAAGCCGCGAAGCATCAGCTTCAGCGGCTTAATTTGCTTTATAGCACCATGATTGCTGAGGGCGAGCGAGAGAAAGCAAGCACCCAGCAGCAAATTCAGCAGCAGGCGGGTAACCGAGAAGGTATGCACGCTTATCTGCAAAACCAAGAATAAAGAGTGACATGCAAGTTTCAGCCAATGTAGCAGCAAAAAAAACGCAGCCCAGGCCACTTCCTCGTCAACGGGCTCTCCACGCGTTAAATCGAATGGTTCCAATGACAGCGAGCCGATGAGCTTTGCGGAGTTCGAACAGCGACTGGATAAGCCGTCAGAGCCGAAGGAAGAAATCACTGAAAGTGATGAGGCACCTGCAGAACTGTCACAGGAGCAGTCACAGGACGTATCAGCCGAAGCGCAAGCATTGCAGGATAAGACGCCTCAATCGTTAGCAATGAGTCTGGCACAACAGAACGCTTTGGCAGCCTTGCAAAAGGGCTCGCCAACAGAGAACCCTATCGGTGGTTTGGATGCAAAACAACAGGCGCAATTGTTGGCCCAGCTTTCTAACCCGTTAGCCGGGCAGCAAATAGGCCAGAGCAAGGGCCAGGATGCTGCGCAGCAGATGAACCAGTTGTTGGCGCAGTTAACTGGGCAGCAGGCGCAAACTGCTCCGGCCAATGCCGAGTTGCTTGAGCAAATGCAGCATCTGCTTAAGCAACAAAAAGCCAATACTGGTGATGCCTTGCCACTTGCCAAAGATATGACGATACCGTTTGACGGTTCTCTGCTGGATAAACTGGCAGCAACCACGCTGTCGGGGCCGGCAATGAATATGCACAGTAATTTGAGCAGCCAAACCAACAGCAATATGTCCTTGTCATCATCCTCGGCAGCAGCTGCTACAACCCAGCAGCTACATGCCGGCGTAGATATCACCGAGCCTGAGTGGGGTCGTGATTTGGTCGAGCAGCTACGCTCGCGTTTGCAGCTGAGCAAAACCGATCAGATCCAGCATGCTCATGTGCGTCTGGACCCGCCAGAACTTGGACGATTGGAAGTAAACCTGCGACTAGAGGGAGACAAGGTCTCGGTGCACTTTACCGCGGCCCATCCACAGTTGCGTGAGGCATTGGCGGCCAATGCCGACCGGTTACGATTTGATTTTGATGGTAGCCAGATGCAGCTAGCAGACGTGTCTGTTTCCAGTGGGTTGTATCAGCAATCACATCAACAGTCTGGGGCGGAAGGCGAGTCAGACATTATGGCCAACCAAGTGATGATGCAGGCTGAAGACACATCGCCAGCGGCGTTATCGGGGCTGGATGGTCGTTATGAAGCGATGGTTTAACTCTGTGGTTTAACGACGCGGTTTGATGGCATGGTTTGATGATAAGTAAGATATTGATATGAATGATGAAGTAAAAGCAACTAAGAGCAAACTCCCGCTGATCATTGCGGCCGTTGTGCTGGTTGTCGCCCTTGCCGGGGGCGGTGGTTGGTGGTATTTCCAGCAGCAGGCAAAACAACAGGCAGAACAGCAACTGGCGTTAGCTGAGAGCGTGTCTACAGCTGCATTAGTGAAAAAGCCGGTGTTTCTGCCGCTGACAAAGTTTGTGGTGAGTATTCCCGGTGATGATCGTCTGCATTACCTAATGCTGGAACTGTCATTGATGAGCTATAACCAGAAACAGCTCGATACGGTGCAGGAATACATGCCGGTCGTACGCAATGCCGTCATCACACTGTTAAGTGATCAGCATTACAACGATTTGGCCCAGCCGGGTGTAATGAAGCCATTGCAGCTGGCGTTGCGGGGTGCGATCCAAACTGTCATGAGCGACATGGCGAACAGTAATGGAATCGATCAGGTACTGATCACCAAAATGGTGATCCAGTAAGGTGGCCGATGTGCACGGTGCAGCAATGTCTTATGAATCTCAGGGGCTTCATGCCTATCAGCAGAGCCGTCAGCTGGGTCAGAAATCGCGAGAGCAGCGTCTGATCACTCAGTTTGCCGGCCTTGTGAAACGTGTAGTGAGACACCTGACTGGGCAGGTGACGACAGTGATGTCGTCTGAAGATATGGAGCAAATCGGTCTGGTGGCCCTGCTCGATATTATTCGCCGTTATCCGGATGAAGATGATGCGGCACTGGAGCGTCTGGCTGCACAGCGTGTTCGTGGTGCCATTCTTGATGAGCTACGCCGGATGGACTGGCGCTCTCGTCGTTCTCGTCAGAACGGCCATGAACTCAGAGATACTGAGCGTCAGCTCAGTCGTCAGCTAGGACGGGTACCTACGGATCAGGAACTGGCCGCAGAAATGGGGCTTGAACTGGCAGAAATCCAACAACGGCGGCTTGATACCCAGGCTGAAAGCCTCGGTAGTTTGGAAGGCTTGCAGGAGGGAGGCGAGCAATTTTTCGGCTTGAGCTTCCAATGTAATAGCTATGAGCGTGTGCAACTAAAACAGGCCATGGCCAAGGCTTTGTCTCGTTTGTCCGAGCGGGAGCAGGTCATGCTGAGTTTTTATTATGAGCACGAAATGAACCTTAAAGAAATCGCCTTGGTCTTCGAGCTAACCGAAGCGCGTGTTAGCCAGATCCATAAAAAGGCCCTGAAAAGCCTGAACAGTATGTTGACTGACTGGCGTGAGTCAGTTTAACGGAGTAAAAAAAATGCAAATTATTATTGGTTTTGTCATTGTTTTCGGGAGCATTGTATATGGTTACACCCATGCCTCGGGGCGTTTATTGGCACTCTGGCAACCTGCTGAATTTATTATTATCTTAGGTGCCGGTTTTGGTGCGATGGTGATATCCAACCCTACTTACGTCCTGAAGAATACAGTGACTCGCCTCAAAATGGCGTTTGGTAAAGGATATGGCACCGATTTCTATAAATCGACCTTGGAACTGATGTTTGAGCTGTTGGAAACCATTCGTAAAGATGGGATTAAAAAGCTTGATGATCACATTGAAAACCCGCAAGGCAGTGCAATTTTCAATAAATATCCTGAGGTGGCCAAGTCCAATGTGCTGGTGAGCTTTATTACCGACAACTTGCGCATGATGGCGATGGGAAAAATGAATCATCATGATCTTGAAGCCGTATTGGAACTAGAGCTGCACACTCTTGAAGAAGACTTGATGCGTCCATCGAAAGCGCTAGGCAAGGTTGGTGAAGCGATGCCGGGCTTTGGTATCGTGGCTGCGGTGCTGGGTATTGTGGTGACGATGCAAAGCATTGGTGGTGATCTGGCTCTGATCGGAGTAAAAGTCGCGGCTGCCTTGGTCGGGACATTCTTCGGGATCCTGATGTGTTATGCGGTGTTTGAACCGCTGGCGGCGACGGTTGCCAACCAAGTGAAGAAAGAGATGATGGCGATGCATATGATCTCGGCCATATTGGTTTCTCAAGTTCAGGGCAAACCGACCTTGCTGGCGCTGGATGCCGGACGTAAGGTGCTGCATACAGAATACAAGCCTACCTTTGCTGCAATGGAAAACTGGATGACAGGGCAAGGGTAAATCATGAGCAAAGATAACCATATCATTATTATTAAGAAAAAAAGCCCGTGGCCACCACGACGAGCACCATGGTGGTGCCTGGAAAGTGGCGTTTGCTGATTTTGCGGTAGCGATGATGGCTTTTTTTTCATGGTGCTGTGGCTGATGGGGATAACGACTCAGGAAGAGCGGATAGAAATCGAGAAGCGGCTACAGACGGCGACAGTGTTTGACAACATTTTTGAAATAACCAATAGTCCTTTTCCAATCGACTTCGATGGTAATGTCTCGCCGTTTGAAAAACCGATGAGTGATACCAGCAATGGTAATGAGCGGTTAGGTTCATCAATGTCCCAGCAAGTCCCCCAAGAGCAAAGTGCCGGCCGAGGGCGTAAATTGAATGCGGCATTGGCGGGCAAGCACCTGTCGACCCCGCAACTGGCTTTGTTGGCAAAGGCACTGAATCAGATCGCAAAAGAGCTCTCTGCATCCAATAATATTGTGCTGGAAATTGTTCCGCAGGGGCTGCGGATCCTGATCCAGGATGATGAGGATCATTTTATGTTCGAGCGCGGCAGTATTCAGATCACGCCATTTTTTTTGAAGACATGTTATTTAATATTGCGCCGATACTGGGGCAAATCCAGAACAGATTGGTGATCAGTGGCCACACCGATAGTACCCAGTTCCAGCGTAGTGATTACAGTAATTGGGATTTATCAGGCTCTCGTGCGCTGAAGGCCCGCCAGGTGCTGGTCGACTCCGGTTTGCCCGGTAGCAATGTATTGCAGGTGGCTGCGATGGCTGAGCGGATGCCGGTAAACGAACAGGACACCAAAAGTGGGAAAAACCGCCGGATTGAAATGATGGTGCTTACCAAGGCAGCCGATGAACAATTGGCGTTGCTGTTTGGTAAAGGCCAACCAGAAGGTAATGAAGGCACGGCTGTGAACAAGGCGAGAAATTTCGCCGAAGCCAATCGTCCGGTCTCACGATTGGATATGATGGTGAATTAATACTATTGCTGGCCAGTTATGTCATTTTTGATAAATGTCTCTGGTCAGCATGTTTTTTTTATTTAATAACATTTGGTTAGCTTTGTACTTGTGTGGTAGCGGGCGTTTTAATGGCAATTTGTAATCAGTAGCGAGCAGGTAATCATTGTTTATCGACGCTACCTGCAAGATAATGCAGCCGCTCTTACGTACTCTGAGCTGCCCCGTAGGAAAGCTTCAAAGGACATCATGAGATAAATGTGTCGATGGAAATGCATTTATATCTCATGAAAATTTGTTACTTTTTGATTATTTTCATTTTGTTTTTCAATAAATAAAATGTATTTCATTGTTTTTGGTTGATTGTATTTAGTTCGATTTTTTTTATAAGGGTGTATTTATAAATTATCGAGGCTGGTTGCGAATTATTAATAGTTATTGTGAGTGAAAGTTATGACGGTATCTGCGTTTAAAATTGCGGTTGATGATGGTTCAACGAATGTAAAAGTTAGCTGGATTGAGAATAACCAGTTGAAAACTATCGTATCACCGAACTCTTTCCGTAAAGATTGGAAGAGTGCAGCCCTACGACGCGATAAAAAGGTATATAACTACACTATTGGTACGACCAAATATACGTATGATGCGACATCGGACAAAGCGCTGGAAACGACGCATGTCGACTACCAGTACGATGATCTGAACCTGTTGGCTGTTCATCATGCGCTGCTACAGACAGGCCTGAAGCCATGCCCGGTTGTCTTGGTGGTTACTTTGCCAATTACTGAGTTTTATAATTCTGAAGACTGCCAGCGTAACGAAGAAAAAAAATTGCCAAGAAGCGCAAAAACCTGATGCGTGAGATCACCCTGAACAAGGGTGAAGTGTTCGAGGTGGTTGATGTCGAAGTCATGCCAGAAAGTCTGCCGGCTGTGATGTCGACGCTGATTAACTCAAACTGTAATGAGTTTACCCGCTCACTGGTTGTCGACTGTGGCGGTACAACTCTGGATATGGGTATTGTGGTTGGTGAGTTTGATGATGTGTCGGCTATCTACGGTAACAACGAGATTGGTGTGTGTATGGTTACAGATGCCGCGCGCAAGGCACTGGCTTCTGCCGACAGTGACTCAAGCTATCTGGTTGCCAACGAGCTGATCAAGCGTCGCAATGATCTGGAGTTTGTCAAAGAGGTCGTCAATGACGAATCTAAGCTCGACAGCATTTTAGATAAAATTGATATCAAGATTGAAGAGCTGGGCAATGCGGTTGCCTATGAAGCGAAGAAGTTTGCCAAAAATCCGAACCGTGTTTACTTGGTTGGTGGCGGCGCACCTCTGGTTTATCCGGCGATTATGGCTGCCTATGAAACCTTGGGTGAACGTGTTGTATTGATCAAGGATGCCCAGTCAGCGCTGGCTCGTGAATTATGCCTGTATAACACTGAAGAAGAAGATATCCATATCGAACGCGAAACTCTCATTGAGGTAGAAGATGAGTAGTAAGCTAAAGCGAGTTAACTACTCGATTTATCTAAATCCGGTTAACTCCTTGTCCGACCGCTATGCGGTCGGCATTATGCAGAAGTGGGTGAACGAGCGTAAAGATATGCTTGATAATCCCGATGATGGCCTCAATCTGCATAACAGCCTGCATATGCATAAAAACATCTACCTATCGGGGATGTTTCTGCATCTGCTTAGCCCGACCCTCAGTGCCGGGCTGGCAAGCTCCCTGGGTGATGACTCCATCAAGATGGCGACGTTGAAACAGCATTTTGATGCCTGTGGTCTGGTGATCCCAATGGCTCCTGTTTCGGAGACTGCTATTTCCCGGCAGGATCTTGATAGTCTCAGAGCTGCTGTCGATATGTCCCCGTTACTGAGTGAAATTCAGTTCCTGCGCGGAGAACTGCAACAGGCGAATGAAAGCCAGCAGCAGGCAAGCAAGGAGCACCAGCGTCATTTTTCTCAGTCGTCCGAACGTGAAAATGCACTATTGCAGTGTCAGCAGCAGACCCAGCAGGAATTGGTCGAAACCCGCCAGACGTTGATGAGCCTCTGTTCAGAGCTGGCCGAGTCGGTATCGGCCAGTGCTGCCCAGCCTGTCGAGGTTACAGCTCCCGAAGCTATCGCTCTTGGGGCTACCGAGCCTGAAGTTGATGTTTCCGAGGTGATTGCGCCTGATGGTGGATCCATAACGCCAGATATGACCGAGCTGCAACAGGCTCTGACAGAAGAGATCCGGGCCAATAGTCAAAAGCGTGAGATTGCGGAGCTAAAAGCCTTAATCAAGGCACAGAGCCAGCTAATCAAGACGATGTCGCTGACATCCGTGACGGACTCGGCAAAAGAACAACCGGATGATGAGGCAGATCTGACGACAACTATTGCCAGTATGCAGAAGGTCAAGAAAAAAAAGGGCTATGGTAATACCAAACCGAACAAGAAAAACGGAGCGCGATGCTCCGTTTTTGTTATCTAGCCACTGACTTTTCAGGCAGTATTATACCAATCTACATCAGTATCTGAACAACAACTTATCCAGATTGGTATTAGTGATCCTGTGCGGCTCCGGCGCCTTTTGGATAGCGGATGGATTCAACCATATCCTGTACTTCTGTCGGTACTTCGGCGGTGAACTTGTTCACGACAATCGAGACCACAAAGTTCAGACACATACCCAACGTACCGATACCTTCCGGGCTGATACCGAAGAACCAGTTGTCAGGCGTACTTGCTGCCGGGTTGATGAACTTGAAGTAGATAATGTATGACGCAGTAAATGTGATACCGGAAAGCATACCTGCAATTGCCCCTTCCTTGTTCATCTTCTTGTAGAAGATACCCAAGATAATGGCTGGGAAGAAGGAGGCTGCTGCCAGGCCGAAGGAGAAGGCTACAACCTGCGCTACAAATCCCGGTGGGTTGATACCCAGATAACCGGCACCGACAATGGCCACTGCGGCACCTATTCGGGCGGCGAGCAGTTCTTGCTTGTCGGTCATGTTCGGCTTGAAGCCTTTCTTCAGCAAGTCATGGGAAATCGAGGTCGAGATAACCAGTAACAGGCCAGCTGCTGTCGATAGTGCGGCAGCCAGACCACCAGCGGCCAACAGTGCGACAACCCAGTTTGGTAGGTTCGCCAGCTCAGGGCTTGCCAGTACGATGATGTCACGGTTGATCTTCATCTCGTTGCGTTCATCGCCCGAGTAGAACATCTTGCCATCGCCGTTTTTATCTTCCCAGTTAACCAGGCCAGTTTTCTCCCAGTTTTTAACCCAGCCAGGTGCTTGCTCTGCGGCGACGCCCTGCATGTCGGGACCGTTGATGGTTTCAATCATGTTGACACGGGCAAAGGCGGCAACAGCGGGTGCTGTGGTGTATAGCAGTGAAATGAACAGTAGTGCCCAACCCGCTGAAATACGTGCATCCTTAACACGAGGTACGGTGAAGAAACGGATGATAACGTGCGGCAGACCGGCAGTACCGACCATTAGTGCGGCACAGATGAAGAATACGTCAACCATACTCTTCGAGCCGTCGGTATAGGCGGTAAAGCCTAATTCCGTGGTTAACCCATCCAGCTTATCCAGCACATAGGTTTCCGAACCTGTTAGTGTCGAGCCCATAGCAATTTGTGGTAGCGGGTTGCCTGTCATCATGATAGAGGTAAAGACAGCCGGTACCAGAAAGGCAAAAATTAAGACGCAGAACTGAGCAACCTGGGTGTAGGTGATCCCTTTCATACCGCCCAGTACCGCATAGAAGAATACGATACCCATACCGATGATGATACCCATGTTGATATCAACTTCGAGGAAGCGGGCGAATACCACGCCAACCCCACGCATCTGGCCTGCAACATAGGTAAAAGAAACGAAGATGGCACAAAAGACAGCTACCATACGTGCAGTTTTTGAATAATAACGCTCACCGATGAAATCCGGCACAGTGAACTGACCAAATTTACGTAGGTAAGGTGCCAGGCAGAGGCTAGCAGTACATAACCACCGGTCCAACCCATTAGGTATACCCCGCCGTCGTAACCGACAAATGAGATAATACCGGCCATTGAGATGAAGGAGGCGGCTGACATCCAGTCAGCGGCCGTAGCCATACCGTTGGCAACCGGATGAACACCGCCGCCGGCGACATAGAATTCACTGGTTGAGCCGGCACGGGCCCAGATTGCGATGCCGATATAAACCGCAAAGGTTATACCTACTAAAATAAACGTCCAGGTTTGGATATCCATGCTTAAACCTCTTAGTCTTCTTGTACGTTGAACTTACGATCGAGCGCATTCATACGCACTACGTAGACAAAAATCAGGACAACAAAGGTGTAAATTGAACCTTGCTGCGAGAACCAGAATCCCAACTTAAAACCGCCAAGTTGGATGCTGTTGAGGGCATCGACAAATAGAATGCCTGCACCGTAAGATACGAGGAACCAGATGGCTAGGAGGGAGCCCATCGTTGCGAGGTTCTCTTTCCAATAGGCCTGGGCCTGCTCCTTGGATTCAAACGCCATTGTCATCTCCTTTCACGTCGTCATAAATCACGTTAATAAAATGTTACGTAATGACAATAGCAACGATCAGGCAATGAAACAGTGCAACTTTAGTCGAGACAGAAACGACAAAATCGCCGGAAATACGGCGATTCTGTGAGCAATGCAGAGATTTAAAGATGTTACATAAATGTTGAGTTAGCCGAAAGTCTAACTGTTCAGAGAAAATAATTTGCGGCTAGATAATGCTACTGAGTCAGATCCATCTGTTGCAACAGGATCACAGCCTGGGTACGGTTTTTTACCCCGAGCTTACGAAAGATAGCGGTCATATGGGCCTTGATGGTTGCTTCGGACACATTAAGTTCATAGGCAATCTGCTTGTTGAGCAGGCCGTCAGACAGCATGCACAATACCTTGTATTGTTGTGGTGTCAGGGCGGCAATGCGCTCGGCCAGTTCGTTGACCTCATCGTCTTCGTCACCGAGTCCTTCGGGGAAGTAGGGGTCGCCTTCCAGTACTTGGTTCAGGGCACTAATTAGAGCCCGCATGTCACTGGATTTGGGGATGAAACCAAAAGCACCATGACTGCGAACCTGACGTATAACATTGGTTTCTTCACTGGCAGAGATCACTACCACGGGAAGGTCGGGGTACTGGTTACGTAGCTGGATCAGTCCGGACATGCCGTTGGCCCCGGGCATTTTTAAATCCAGCAGCAGCAGGTCAACGTCCGGCTCTTTTTCCAGCAGGGAGAGCAGGGTATCAAGAGAATCAGCTTCCAGCAGATTGGCACCGCTTATAGCCATATGCACCGATTGAAACAGGGCATTGCGAAACAGCGGGTGATCATCGGCAATAACAATAGTGTACTGAGCGTCCATGGCAGTCTTGTCTGATTGTTTTTAATTACGCTATCACTGCTTATAGAGTAGATCAATTTGTTAACAGTCAAGATCAGAACTGGATCGGCTCTTATGCTACAAGTAGGGCAATGACTAATCGCTTATTAAGATATCGGTCAGATTGGTCGCTTTATATCAATGGGATAGCGTGAATCTAGGAATACGGAATGATCCGGTACATCGAGACATGGACGACAGGGAAAGATTATTTTGAGCAGCAGCAATTTAAGCGTCAGGAGCAAGGCTGGAAATTGATCACTGTAACCTCTGTGTTGTTGCTGGGTTTGGTTATTATCGAGTTGTTCTGGTTAGAACCCACGGTATCTAGCCATGTTAAGTCCATCTTTAGCGGCGTTTTTGCTGTGCTGGGTGGCGTGGCATTTGTCTTGTGGCTGGTGGTGCAAGTTATACCGATTAAAGTTCGCTGGCAGGTTGCCTCTTTGGCATTGGCCGGTTTGCTGGGGGGGGGCTGGGCGGTCTTGTTTCCGTTACTGATCCACTACTCCCATTTTTCTACATTTTACGTTTATAGCGATCTATTCATTTTCCTCTCCGTGGTGGCATTTTTCAGCTACCGCCCCGCGATGTACCTGGCGATTGGCCCTGTTTTCTGTTCGTTCTTGTTCTCCGGTGTATATCTGGATCCCACCCACGAGGCGCTCACCGTCCTGAGTGTCGCAAGCCGCTTGGTGATAGCTATTGTGGTGCGTGAATGTTTATACCATTGGTTCCATGCGTCGGTATTTCATGAATATGAAGAGCAGCGTTTGCGTCTTGAGCTGGCTTCTGTCTCTTTGGTTGACCAAGTCACCGGGCTGCAGAATAGTCGGCATCTTGAATTGATGCTAGAGCGTGAAATTATGGCAGCGCGCCGCCATCACAGCGAGCTGACGTTGATGATCGTGAGTGTCGAACCGTTACGCTTATATACCATGACATGCGGTCACCAAGCCTATGAACAGCTGCTACAGCGGGTGACCAAGGGGCTGCGTCGTGGGATCTATCGTCCCCGTGATTTTATTGCCCGGGTCGGAAGTGACGAGTTTGCGATCTTGCTACCCGATACCGACGTCAGCGGTGCGGAAATTGTGGCTGGACGGATCCAAAGGCATATTCATCGCTGCTGTGACAACTTGGTGAAAGCGGATCTGGAGCAGCCGGTTTGTGTCATGATCTCGATAATGGAGTGGGCACCGAACTGGAATGTTAACCAGATGCGCAAGCACATGCATGATGCGATTAATGAATTACGTGCCGATAATGAACTCGATGATCAGGATAATGATAACGAAAACGAGTTGGTTGACCTCATTGCTCGTTACGAGCCGTTAAGCCGTCTTGGATAGTTAATCGGCCTTGAATAGTTAAGTCACCTAGAATAACCGTATGACAGGTTGTCGAGGGAATAAAAAAAGAGCACCTTAAGTGCTCTTTTTTTTGTATGTAAGTAATCACTTAGTTGAGGAGCTTGTGATTATCGAGGTGGCTGAGAAAAGGCGAGGCTTCCATGAAGCCTGTCAGGCGGGCATTGCTAATGCGGTTGCCTTTGCCATCCCAGAAGTCCAGTGTCGGTAGGCCGAGTACATCCATTTTCTTCAGTAACTCAATGTCTGCCGGTGAGCTTTTGGTGACGTCGGCCTGCAGCAGGACGAACTGCCGCAACTTGGGTACCACGTTCGGATCATGAAAGGTATATTTCTCAAACTCCTTGCAGGCCACACACCAGTCGGCGTAGAAATCTAGCATTACGGGTTTGCCTTGGGCTTTGGCCTCGGCCAGCGCCAGGTTTAGATCGTCAATACTACTGATGCGCTCAAACTCTACCGTGACTGGTTCCTGGCTTGTTGATGGCGAGTTGCCGGTCAGAGACTGATACAGCGGCTGAACAGAGGCAAACAAACCGACAATGGCAATCACCGCCAGCGTACTGCTGCGCCATGATACTGTTAGGGTGTTCTTGACATGGTATAGCCAACCGAATGCGGCGATCCCCAGTACTGACCACAAATAAGGAACCAGTTCGTGTGGCAGAATACGTTCAAGCAGGAAGACTGGAACAGCCAGCAAGATAAAGCCAAAGAAGATTTTGACATGGTTCATCCAGTTACCGGCTTTAGGCAGTAGCTTGTTGCCAAACATCGCCGCGAGAATGAGCGGGATCCCCATCCCCATAGCCAGTGCGTATAAAGCGATGGCTCCGGTTAGCAAGTCACCACTTTGGGCAACATAAATCAGGGCACCGGAGAGCGGGGCAGTGGTGCAAGGTGAACATACCAGCCCGGAAATGGCCCCCATTGTAAATACGCCACCGGTATTGCCACCCTTTTGTTTGTTGCTCAGGCCGCTGAGCCAGGTCTGGACGCTGCTCGGCAGTTGCAGGGTGTAGGCTCCAAACATTGACAGTGCCAGCAGGACAAACATCACGCTCAGGCCGATCAGCACGTAAGGGTGCTGCAGGGCTGCCTGGAACTGCATCCCCGCAGAAGCAACAACCAGGCCGAGCAGGGTATAGGTCAGCGCCATCCCCTGTATATAGGTAAATGACAGACGGAACGTCCGACCATGGCTGAGCTGGCCGTTGCCCAGCACAATCCCGGTAAGGATGGGGTACATCGGCAGCACGCACGGGGTAAAGGCTAGGCCTATCCCCAGCGCTAGGAAAACAAGCGGCGTCCACCATTGCTCGGCCAAATCACTGGCCAGCTTATCCTGTTCAGAAGCGGGTGGTTGTGTCGATTTTATGCCATTGGTGTTAGTACTTACTTTTTCTGAATTGCCTGCTGCTTTTGTTCTTTCGTTAGCATTCCCACTCTCGGAAGCGTCTGTTGGCGGCTGCGAAGCTGAGCCTGCTGTCACGGCGGACAGCGGTACTTGGCGGATCTCCGGCGGATAGCAAAAACCCGCTTTGGCACAACCTTGATAACGTACGGTTAGCACAGAGCTGTCTGTGGCGTTAACTATAGGGACGCTGACGGTTAGCGGATCGGTGTAGATAAAGACATCACCGAAGAATTCATCCCTGTACGGCTGGCCTGCGGGAATATCAATGGTGCCCAGTTCGGCATTGTCTGAGGTAACCGATAGCTGGTGCCGGTACAGGTAATAGCCGGGTTTTACTTGCCAGTCGAGGTAAACAACATCACCTTGCTGGCTGAAATTGAAAGGAAAGGCCTCGTCAACAGTCACAAACTTGTTGGCACTATTGTCTGAAAACCCGGGGAGGGAAAATTCAGCTCGGACAGGCAGGCTGACCACACAGGCCAGTATGGTTCCCGTTAGCGCAACAAGGCAAGAAATCGGGAGAATCCGCTATATTGTTTTAATTTCATCATTCAGATCAGGCTCGTCAGCAGGGATATCTACTATACCCTCTCAGACCGTGTTATTCAGTGTTTGGTTTCATCTACGGTGTAAAAACAAAAAGGCCACCCGAAGGTAGCCTTTGTATTTGATTGCCTGACCGGCGCTATTACAGGAAGATACCGCCAATAGCAAAGCCCAGTGCCACAGAGGTTGAGATGGTTACAACACCCGGAATGAAGAATGGGTGGTTAAATACAAGGTTACCGATACGGTAGAGCCTGTGTCATCCATTTCAACGGCTGCAAGCAGTGTTGGGTAAGTCGGCAATACGAACAGTGCACTTACGGCGGCGAAAGAAGCGACAGCGGTTAGCGGAGCCACACCAATTGCCAGTGCCGCAGGCATTAGAGCCGTTGTTGTTGCGCCTGAGAGTAAAGCAGCATAGAAGCAAAGAATAGCGTTACCGCAAGCATCCAAGGGTATTGCTCAAGCACTTCACCGGCGAACTCTTTGATTTCGGTAATGTGTCCAGATACGAACGTATCACCTAGCCATGCGACACCCAGTACGCACACACAAGCACTCATACCAGACTTGAACGTTGCCGCGTTGGCAATCTTGGATGCATCGATTTTGGTGAAAGTAACGATAGCCATGGCTGCTGTCAGCATGAATACCATGATGGCATCGTTACGACCCAGGGAAGGATCTTCGATAAGGCCTACCGCACTTGAAATCATGGTTGCGTAGGCAACGACTGCAATGATGGCAGCAATAAAGATATAAGTTGCTGTTTTTGCTGTTGGCAAGATTTCACGCTTAGTGGCGCCTTGGATCTTGATAAGACCTTTGGCCAGGCGATCTTGGTAAATCGCATCGTCTTTTAGCTCGCAGCCCAGGAAGTTAGATACAAATGCACCAGCCATACAAGCCACAAATGTGGTTGGGATACAGATAGTCAGTAGGGTTAGATAGCCCACTCCCAGCGGTTCAAGAATGCCAGAGAAGAATACAACCGCTGCGGAGATAGGCGATGCGGTGATTGCAATTTGTGATGCCACAACTGCAATTGAAAGCGGGCGAGAAGGGCGAATGCCTTGCTCTTTGGCAACTTCAGCGATAACCGGCAGGGTAGAGAACGCGGTATGACCGGTACCTGCAAGCAGCGTCATGAAGTAAGTAACCATCGGCGCATAGAAGGTGATGCGTTTCGGGTTTTTACGCAGAAATTTTTCTGCCAGATCAACCAGCCAGTCCATACCGCCGGCAACCTGCATGGCTGCGATGGCAGTGATCACTGACATGATAATAAGGATTACATCTACAGGGATATTACCTGCATCCATACCGAGAATAAGGGAAAGTACTAATACACCGGCACCGCCAGCAAAACCAATACCAATACCGCCGATTCGTGCGCCTAAATAAATAAACGCGAGAACGACAAATAGTTCTACACCAATCATGAGATTGTCCTGTCTTTAAAGTAAAAAAAATAAAAGGGGGAATCTGTAGCAAAAAAAATGGCGGATCCTCTTCTTGAAAATCCGCCGGGTTTTATCGCGTTTGCGTTTTATTAATTGTAACGCTTCGCTTTATATTCTGGGTGCATCAGGTTCTGAACAGAGAAGATGTCATCGAGCTGTTCTTCAGTTAGAAGACCACGCTCTAGCACGACGTCACGTACGCTCTTGCCTGTCTCAGCACAGATCTTACCAACGATGTCACCTTCGTGGTGGCCAATGAACGGGTTCAGATAAGTCACGATACCGATAGAGTTGAATACGAAGTACTCACAGACTTCTTTGTTTACCGTGATGCCGTCAATACACTTGTCGCGTAAGTTGATAGACGCATTTTTCAGTAGATCGATTGACTCGAACAGTGCCTGGCCGATAACCGGCTCCATGACGTTTAGCTGAAGCTGGCCCGCTTCTGCTGCAAAAGTAATGGTCGTGTCGTTACCGATCACTTTGAAGCAAACCTGGTTAACCACTTCTGGGATAACAGGGTTTACTTTTGCTGGCATGATAGAAGAACCTGCCTGCATTTCAGGTAGGTTAAGCTCGTTTAGACCAGCGCGAGGGCCTGAAGATAGTAGACGAAGATCGTTACAGATCTTAGAAAGCTTAACTGCAGTACGCTTAAGTGCGCCGTGGATCATAACGTATGCGCCACAGTCAGACGTTGCTTCAATCAAGTCTTCTGCAGGTGTGCATGGAAGGCCTGTAACCTCAGCAAGACGCTGAACGGATAGCTCTTGGTAACCTGTCGCAGCATTCAGACCAGTACCGATTGCCGTTGCACCCAGGTTAACTTCAAGCAGAAGCTGAGCGGTGTGGCGAAGGTTCTTGATCTCTTCTTTGATTAGAACGCCGAATGCGTGGAATTCTTGACCGACAGTCATTGGCACGGCGTCTTGCAGCTGGGTACGCCCCATTTTTAACACGTCTGCGAACTCTTTGTCTTTCGCGTCAAATGCGCCTTTCAGGTACTCAAGGGCTTCAACCATGTTCATGATGCTATTGTAAACCGCAACACGGAAGCCAGTTGGGTAAGCACAGTTAGTTGACTGGCTCTTGTTTACGTGGTCGTTAGGGTTAACGATGTCATACTCACCTTTTTCTTTGCCCATTAGCTCAAGAGCAAGGTTCGCAATCACTTCGTTGGTGTTCATGTTAACTGAAGTACCGGCACCACCCTGGTACACGTCAGACGGGAACTGATCCATGCATTTGCCTGTTTCAAGGATCTCGTCACACGCTTTGATGATGAACTCGCCAACATCAGATGGGATAGCACCCAGCTCTTTGTTTGCCATGGCAGCAGCTTTCTTGGTGAAAACCATACCGCGGACAAACTCTGGTACGTCAGAAATAGTCGTTTTGGAAATGTTGAAGTTTTCAACGGCACGAAGAGTGTGAATACCCCAGTATGCGTCAGCTGGGACGTGGCGATCGCCAAGAAGATCTTCTTCGATGCGGGTTGCAACGTTTAAAGTTGCTTCATTTTTTTTCTAGATCAATCATCTGAGACATAATGTAGCCTTAGTATAATCTGCTAATAAAATTCAATTATTGAGCCAATTCTTAAAGTATAGAATCCGTTCTGCAGAGATTTTGGCTAGATGATCGTACCTGACACCTATTGTCTGGAGCCGATAATACTACTTTAGGGTAAAAACATAATCCAGATCACTTTTTGAATTCGGCTGAAAAGATTTGCACAAAAACGCGATCTTGATCACATCTAGTGTTAACAACCCTCCGGTGGTTTATGTGTAAAAATGACAGGGTGTGACAAAATGTGAAGGTTCTGTTTTTCGTTGTCAGCATGGGTTCAGCTTCCGACTTCTGGTACACTCGAGAGGTTGAAAAGCGTCTTATTGTTCCCAATATTAAAAGATAGAACGTAGAGTGATGACTGCTGGTAATTATATCCGTGTAGTGCATAACTCACAGACAGCAACCGCAAAGAGGTGAGTCGTGTTTCCTGTTTTACTATTTCTGTTTATTGTTGTTCCAATTATTGAAATTGCCCTATTCGTCCAGCTAGGGGGATTTCTGGGCTTATGGCCAACGATTGCACTGGTTTTGGTGACGGCTGTTGTTGGGGCATCGCTCGTACGGAGCCAGGGGATTGCCACCCTCATGTCAGTGCAAAGCCGCCTGCAGCAAGGTGAGCTGCCGGCACAACAAATTGTTGAAGGGGTGATGCTGGCGGTTGCCGGGGTATTGCTACTGACTCCTGGGTTTATGACAGATGCGCTAGGGATGTTCGTATTGCTGCCTGCTCCGCGAGCCATATTGGCCAAGCAGCTAATGAGCCGAGTGAAGGTCCAGGGGATGGGGTCGGGCTTCAGTGCCGGCTTTGGCGGTGGTCAGGGCTTTAGCGGCCAAAGCCCGTTTGAGCACCATGACTCGAATTCGCCTGATCAGCGCTCTTCAAATGGCGATGTATTTGATGGTGAATTCGAACGTAAAGACGAGAATAAGGATAACAATGATCGTCGGTTACCTTGATAGGCTCTGCCCCCGTTATGCAATAAAGTGAGTTTAAAAGGCAGCCAACTGGCTGCCTTTGTGTTAATACTGTTCATATTTTGGGGCCAACAGAAAGGGCGCCGAATTAGCTCGAACTGGCTAAATTGCTATACATGTTATGCCGCATTTTAACCGCATATAAGTACGCCCCGATCCCGCTAAGCATGTTGGCGACAGCAATGCCGATAAATAGCCCCTCGGTACCATATATCCAGCTACCTAACCATGCCGAAGGTAGCAAGAAAGCAAATAACCGCAGTAAGTTCCACATCAGCGCATGGACTGATTTGTGCATTGCGTTGAGCGCGCTGATCAGCAACATACATACTGCCTGCATACCGTAGCTAATCGGGACCACAATCAAGTAGTGCCAAAGCTGCTGCTGTACGGCACTGTCTTGGCTAAATAGTGAAGATAGGGGCCAACTGAGCGGTATCATCATCATAAAGATCAACAGCTGGAACAGCATGGCGAAGCGCATTGCAGTAAACATCGCCTTGAATGCGCGTTGGGGCTTGTTGGCACCGAAATTCTGGGCCATGAACGGCATCAGTGCCGATCCCAGGGACATCATTACAATCACCAGCAGAGATTCTATACGCATAGCAGCACCATAGGCCGCCACTGATGCCGTTCCCTGAAAAGCGAGCAGCGACATCAGTATGGCACCAGACAAGGGGTTTAATGCATTCGACAGGGCTGCAGGAGTACCGACCTGCATGATCTGGTGGCAATCTCTACTGAATAGCCTTAGCTGTGGCATCGCCAACAGTTTTTCTCTCCTGATCAATATATAGAGGGAATAGATCAGGGCAAAAGCCCAGCTGATCCCACTGGCGATAGCCGCTCCTTTTACGCCCAGTTCGGGAAAAGGGCCGTAGCCAAAGATCAGTAAAGGATCGAGTACACCATTGATCCCACCAGCCAACATCATGATTTTTGCCGGCGTCTTGGCATCCCCGGTGGCCCGGATGGCACTGTTGCCCGCCATCGGAATTACCAGCAGTGGAATGGCCAGGTACCAGACACTCATATACTGCTTGATGATCGGCAGTAGCTCCGGTGAAGCACCAATGAGGGAAAACAGGGGCTCGAGAGTCAGCAAGCCAATACCGGATGCCGTAACCATCAATACCAAAGCCAGCAACAGCCCGTGAGTGGCAAAGCGAGCGGCCGTGTGATTATCCCCGCTGCCGAGCAGGCGGCCAATTTTGGTTGATATCCCGACACTGACACCCATGGTGATGCAGTTGATGGCAAAAGTCACCGGAAAGGTAAAGCTGACAGCTGCCAGTGCCTCGGTGCCCAATAGCGAAATAAAGAAGGTATCGACCAGGTTGAACATCAAGATCGCAACCATCCCGAATACCATCGGAACGGTTAAGCGGCGCAGGACGGTAGGAATGGGCGCGGAGAGTAGCCCATGTTTGTCTGCTTTTCTTTCTGTTGACATAGCGGTCTCGGAATTGGGATGCCCGCCTACCCTAAAGCAAAGAGTGTGATCGGGCAAAAATCTCAGAGAAATTTTTTTTAAAAAAAAAGGCCTCAGGGACTTGGGATCTAGAAAAACGACCCAACATGTTTAGGTATCAGAAAAAGTTAGCGTGAAATTACGCTAGCCTTATTAATCCTATGGATATTACCAAAATCAGGAGAGACGACCGATGAACATTCGTCCTTTACATGACCGAGTTATCGTTGAACGCCAAGAAGTTGAATCTAAGTCTGCCGGCGGCATCGTTTTAACTGGTTCAGCAGCTGAAAAATCTACTCGCGGTACAATACTGGCAGTAGGTAAAGGCCGCATACTAGAAAACGGTACTGTACAGCCGCTGGACGTTAAAATTGGTGATACTGTGATCTTTGCAGAAGGCTACGGCACTAAATCTGAAAAGATCGACGGTAAAGAAGTCCTGATCATGTCTGAAAATGACATCATGGCAATCGTTGAATAATCCGATCACTACGAATAAAGAATTAAGAAAGGAAGAAAGACATGGCTGCTAAAGACGTTAAATTTGGTAACGATGCACGAATTAAAATGCTGGAAGGTGTGAACGTTCTGGCTGACGCAGTAAAAGTCACACTGGTCCTAAAGGTCGTAACGTAGTTCTAGACAAATCTTTCGGTGCACCAACAATCACTAAAGATGGTGTATCTGTCGCGCGTGAAATTGAGCTGGAAGACAAGTTCCAGAACATGGGCGCGCAAATGGTTAAAGAAGTTGCTTCTCAAGCGAACGACGCGGCGGGTGACGGTACAACGACAGCGACTGTTTTGGCTCAGTCTATCATCACTGAAGGCCTAAAAGCCGTTGCTGCTGGCATGAACCCTATGGATCTGAAGCGCGGTATCGACAAAGCTGTTGTTGCTGCTGTTGAAGCACTTAAAGAGCTGTCTGTACCATGTGAAGACACCAAAGCGATTGCACAGGTTGGTACTATCTCTGCGAATGCTGATGCGACTGTGGGTAACCTGATTGCAGAAGCAATGGAAAAAGTAGGCCGTGATGGCGTTATTACGGTTGAAGAAGGCCAGGCACTGCAAGACGAACTAGACGTTGTTGAAGGTATGCAGTTCGATCGTGGCTACCTATCTCCTTATTTCATCAACAACCAGGAAGCGGGTTCTGTTGATCTGGAAAGCCCATTCATTCTACTTGTAGACAAGAAAGTATCGAACATCCGTGAACTACTTCCTGCTCTAGAAGGCGTAGCGAAAGCTTCTCGTCCACTGCTTATCATTGCAGAAGACGTTGAAGGTGAAGCGCTGGCGACACTTGTTGTTAACAACATGCGTGGCATCGTGAAAGTAGCTGCGGTTAAAGCACCTGGTTTCGGTGACCGTCGTAAAGCAATGCTACAAGACATTGCTGTTCTTACGGCAGGTACGGTTATTTCTGAAGAAATTGGTTTAGAGCTAGAAAAAGTTCAGCTTGAAGACCTCGGCCAGGCGAAGCGCATTACTATCACCAAAGAAAACACCACTATTATTGATGGTGCTGGTGAAGAAACAATGATTCAAGGTCGTGTTGCCCAGATCCGTCAGCAAATCGAAGACGCAACATCTGACTACGACAAAGAAAAACTTCAGGAGCGCGTAGCGAAACTTGCTGGTGGTGTTGCCGTTATCAAAGTAGGTGCAGCAACTGAAGTTGAAATGAAAGAGAAGAAAGACCGTGTTGAAGATGCCCTACACGCAACGCGTGCAGCGGTAGAAGAAGGCGTGGTTGCTGGTGGTGGTGTTGCCCTAATCCGTGCTGCATCTAAAGTGGTTGGCCTTGAAGGCGACAATGAAGAGCAGAACGTGGGTATCCGTGTTGCACTACGCGCAATGGAATCACCAATTCGTCAAATCACCAAGAATGCCGGTGATGAAGAATCTGTTGTTGCTAACAACGTTCGTGCGGGTGAAGGTAACTACGGTTACAACGCGGCAACTGGCGAATACGGCGACATGATTGAAATGGGTATTCTAGACCCAACAAAAGTGACCCGTTCAGCCTGCAGTTCGCTGCTTCTGTTGCTGGCCTGATGATCACCACTGAAGCAATGGTTACAGACCTGCCACAAGATTCTGCTCCAGCAATGCCTGATATGGGCGGCATGGGCGGTATGGGTGGTATGGGCGGCATGATGTAATTGCCGTAATAGTTTATCTCTTTGCGGTATTTGAACAATACTGCTTTGAGCTGAACCGTTACTACTTTCTACGATAGTAGATTGTTGAAAGCTGGAGCTCTGTCTCCAGCTTTTTTTTGTACCTGCCGTATATCGTAAAGAAGCGGCTTCTTTCCTGACCGAATGTTGTCGTTCCGACTATTTTCTTTGACAGCTAAGGCTGCTTTTCTTTCCCCGAACAGTTCATCCGTAAATTTCCTTAAAAAGCTGTACGCTTATTATTGTTGTTTTAAAACAATAACTTACCATCACTCTTGGAGTCTTCGCATCATAGTGTTACTTTTGCTCTGCTTTTTGCTGAACAAAGCTCTATTTGCTGATCATTTTTTTTAGTGTTAAGCACTAATAAATATATATCAATGCCATGCAGGGCTTGTTGGGTAAAAAAAACCTGAAAAGCTGTACGACATTTTTATTGTTTAAATTCAGCCGCTTAGATCTAATGCTAGTGTTGTTAGAACTATGCGCTCTATTTGATCATATAAAAGCTGTCACAGAAAAGAAAAGCTGTACATGATCCAGAGTAATGCCGCATTTTAATCACGACGAGCTATAAAGGAAAAAAAAGATCAAAAAGCTGAACAAGGTTATCTCCTTTGAAAACAATTACTTAAATTAGTGATGCAAGTTATTGTATTAAGGCTTTATTTTGCTCAGCTTTAAGTTGTACCTTTTTGGGAAAGGTGTACAGCTTATTCCCCAGATTGAGCCGGAGGCGGGGTACGCTTCATCAGTTTGCGCTGACGACGATCAGACCAATGGGCGTGCACCCCTTTCTGGAGAAAACGCAGGCTGTTTTCCAGCTTGTCGACGCCGAGCAATACCGTAATCATCACCCCCGTCATGATCACTGCACTTTGGCCGTAACCAAGGCCTATGGTGACGCCGAGTGCTGCCAGCATCCATACTACAGCGGCTGATGTCACGCCGTGTATTTGGCCGTCGCGGTTCATCATCACCCCGGCACCGAGAAAACCGATACCGGTGATCACCTGTGCCATGACGCGGGCAATATCAGCATTGCTGTCAGACAGCGTGCGGCCGAGGGTGATAAAACAATAGGTGCCGACGATGATCAGTGTCGAGGTGCGGATCCCTACCGGTTTGCCGCGTAATTGGCGCTCGAGTCCGATCAGTGCACCGCAAATCCCGCACTTTAATAGTGACGACCATGCAAAAGGGGCAATGTCAGGCCACATTGCATTTTTCTCCTGGCCTACTGAAATGGCAAACGGTGGCGCCCTTTCTTGGTTGCATGCTTTTCGATGTACTCGACAATCAGTCCGGCAATGTCCTTTCCTGTTGCGCTTTCGATGCCTTCCAGCCCCGGCGAGGAGTTGACTTCCATAACCAGCGGTCCTCGTTTGGAACGCAGCAGATCAACTCCGGCGACGCTGAGCCCCATGGCCTTGGCGGCAGCCACGGCTGTCTTGCGTTCTTCCGGACTGATCCTAATCAACGTGGCACTGCCACCGCGGTGCAGATTCGAGCGAAACTCGCCATCGGCAGCTTGGCGTTTCATCGCGGCAATCACTTTGTCACCAATGACAAAACAACGTATATCGGCGCCACCGGCTTCTTCAATAAACTCCTGGACCATGATGTTGGCTTTCAGGCCCATAAAGGCTTCTATAACACTCTCTGCTGCCTTTTGAGTTTCTGCCAGAACCACGCCAATGCCCTGGTACCCTCGAGTAATTTAATGACAAGCGGTGCTCCGCCGACCATTTTAATCAGGTCGGGCACATCATCGGGCTTGCTGGCAAACCCGGTAATAGGCATGCCGACCCCTTTGCGACTTAACAGCTGCAGCGAGCGCAGTTTGTCGCGAGAACGGGAAATCGCAATGGATTGGTTGACCGAAAATACATCCATCATTTCAAATTGACGCAGTACCGAACAGCCATAAAAAGTGATGTCTGAACCAATACGGGGAATGATGGCATCAAAGCCCGTTAAATTATTACTCTCGAAATGAATCGAAGGCTGCACCGAGTTGATATTCATATAGCAGCGCAGGGCATTGATAATTACCGCTTCGTGACCTCGCTCTTCACAAGCTTGGCGTAAACGGCGGGTGGAATATAGGTTTTCGTTCTGGGATAAAATGCCAATTTTCATTGCGTTACTCGTCATCAATAAATACATGGTGGGTCAGCAAGGGAAGTTTGGCTGCCTTTCTGCCTTGCTAAATGGAGCGCGACTATGCGCCCGGAGCGGCTGAAAAGCGAGCGAAATGATGATGATATATTTTTATCGTCAGCAGAAAGAAACTCGTTTGTTTGAGGAGAGCTGAAAGGTTTTTATGATATGGCCACTCAAAAAGTGGAGGTCTTGTTTGTTTGGAAAAAAAACTCAAAAAGCTGCACAGATTTAAACTTAT
>LLEN01000002.1_pt1 | contig 65493 bp, 78 predicted proteins | sample 595881 | NCBI WGS metagenome assembly LLEN01 (sample SAMN02919314, study PRJNA255460) | bioreactor metagenome | biome: chemostat; feature: culture 2012_10.3; material: sediment; isolation source: day86 10degC chemostat 2012 inoculated with Wadden Sea sediment taken from... | place: Germany: Bremen ...
ACTCCGCCACTTATTAAGAAGCCTCGTCGAAAGATGAGGCTTTTTTTTCATATCTGAAGGTTATGTTCGCCCTTTGGTCGAATGAGTCCCGCTTGTGCGCAAGTCCGGCCGTTTCGCCACTTACACTAAACCCAAGCAAAAATGCTTGGGTTTTTTTTATACCTGTGATTTAATTTTGCTCTTCGATCAAATGAGTCTAAATAAAGAATCTGCGATATCTTTCTATTACTCGGGTGGAATGTTCAACGTTATTGAGATTAATTGTTATGATACTTGGCTAGTATTTAGTTGCTAATGTATTGGTATGTCATCATCATTTCTAACTCAACCTCAAGCAGTCGATATTCCTGGTTTTAAAGGCATTTGCTATCAGTGTGATTTTTCACTAAAGCAGTTTTCGCTATCGGCTTTTCAACAATTGGCTATTTCTATGCCAGATAGCCTCCATTCAGCTGTGAGCAAGCGACAAGCTGAGTTTCTGGCAGGTAGATACCTGGCCAAAATAATCCTAACTCAGATGTCTTTACCGCAGGTTGAAGTTGCGATCGGTCATAACCGCGCCCCTGTCTGGCCTGAAGGTGTTATAGGTACAATCAGTCATCATCAGAACAAAGCCATTTGTGCTATCCAGCATAGCTCCGGAGCGGGTGATGGTATCGGTATTGATACCGAGAAACTAATTGCCAATGATATGGTTGAAGGAATGTGCTCAACGATTATTTGTTCTCGAGAAAACGCTTTGATTATGACCTTGCCTGGTAGTCAGGCACTCTGGTTGACTGTGATTTTTTTTCAGCTAAAGAAAGCTTGTTTAAAGCACTTTACAGACAGGTTCAGCGTTATTTTGACTTTCTGGATGCTGAAGTTATTGCTATTGAGCAACAATCTATGACACTTAAGTTGCTTACTCAGTTAACCCCGAAATTATACGCAGGGCGTACTTTTAAAGTTCATTATCGGATTTCGGGGAATGAAGTGCTGACTTTTGTTCAGGCGACCACTAACACTGAGCGGTTAGTGACAATATAAAATGTTCTAGCAAAAAGTTTTGCTATTTATTGCTAGGCTGTACAGCTTTATAAGTTTGAGTAACATTGTGCCCTAAAAGCTGTACGGGTTTTTAGTGTTTATGTTTCAACACCTTAACTGCCATTATTGCTGAATTAAAAGAAGGCTTTCGGAAAGGACAGCTTTTACCCTGCCATGTTATCTAAAGCTGTACGTTAGGGTGTTTGAATGTGGCTCGCACCATAGGGGGCTTCAGGGTAAAATACCAACATAGTTAAAGCATGCTGAGCATGAAAGGAAAGGTGATGACAGTAGCCACCAATGACAATACCCATGTTGATAACGATCTGCTGACAGAGATTGCCATTGCTTACTATCAGGACGGGGCCACACAGGAGGAGATCTCGAAAAAGTTCGGGATGTCGCGGGCTAAAGTTGGCCGTTTGTTGCGTCGAGCCCGTGATGAAGGCGTTGTGGAGATCACTGTAAAGTACCACCCGGTATTCAGTGAAAAGCTTGAGCAGCAACTGATAGAGCGATTCAACTTAAAGCGTGCATTGATTGCCTTGGATCAGCCTGACGATGAAGCTCAGCGTCAGCAAGTCGCGAGCTTGGTATCTAGTTATCTGGCTTCGACTTTGACCGATGACATGGTTGTGACTGTCGGACAGGGGCGGAATATTGCCACGATTGCCAATCATGTCGGGGTGGTAGCGCATCGAAAATGCCGCTTTGTGTGTGGTATTGGCGGCACTCACCGTTCGGGTAATGCAATTAATGCCGACCATATCTGCCGTCAGTTGGCTAAGAAGTATGATGGTATCAGTGAAACGTTGTATGCCCCGGCTTATGTCGAAGACATCAAGGTTAAGGAAGCCTTCATGAAAAACGGTACGGTCAAGGAAACATTGGATCGTGCCCGAAGAGCTGACGTCGCTTTGGTGGGCGTCGGTGATATGAACGAGAACAGCCATATGGTTAAGCTCGGCTGGTTTACTCCTCAGGAGATTGTTGAAGCCCGTATTCGTCGGGGTGTTGTCGGTGATATTGCCGGCTATGACTTTTTTTTGATAGTCAGGGCCAGAAAGCCGATACCATGATGAGTGATCGGGTGATTGGCCTGAGCATGGAAGAGCTACGCCACATTCCGACGGTAGTGGTTACTGCTGCAGAAAACAGCAAAGCATTGGCCTTGCTTGGCGCATTGCGTTCGGGAATTGTCGATGTGTTGGCAACTAGCGTGAGCAATGCCCTGACGATTCTGAACCTGGATCAGCAGATGAAATAGCCGTAGCATTAGACAAATACATGACAAAGGCTGCAACTATGCAGCCTTTCCTGTTTGTGCGGATTAGAAAATTGGTTGCTATGCTTTTTTTTAGTGGCTTGGGGCTAGCTATTTGTCTCGAACATATCTCGGCAAAGGGGCTGCGTTGAGGTTCATATTATCAATATTACTATGGTTGGTACCGCTTCAATCTTTGGAAGCCAGCCCTTGGGAGAAGATAAGCTCCCCGAGTACGGGTAAGTCAGAATCTATTGGCACCTACAACAATGGCTGCCTGGCTGGCGGGGAAGATTTAGCGCTGCAAGGTGATGGTTACCAGGTTATGCGTTCACATCGCGGACGCTATTTTGGCCATCAGAGTATGATCCAATTTCTCCACGATCTCTCTAACGGGGTTCGGCAGCTTGAGCTCGGGCAGCTCTTGGTCGGTGATATTGCTATGCCACGCGGAGGTCGATTTTCTTCCGGTCATGCAAGTCATCAAACTGGTCTTGATGCCGATATCTGGCTCAAACTTACCGATGGCCCTTTATCTCAACAGCAGCTAATTGATGTTCAGCCACTGCCAATGGTCCGTATCAAGGACTATAAAATTAATCAGGAAAACTGGGGCGAAGAGCAGGCTATGTTGGTGCAGCTGGCCGCTGTCGATGAGCGGGTTGCGCGTATTTTTGTTCACCCTGTGATTAAGGAGCAGCTCTGTAAGCGCGAATGGACTGATAGAGCCTGGCTGAGAAAAGTGCGTCCTTGGTGGGGACATTATTACCATTTTCATGTCAGGTTGCATTGTCCGGATGGAGACAAAAACTGTAAACCACAGAAGGCACCGCCTGCTGGTGATGGCTGCGGGGCCGAGCTTGCATCGTGGAAACCAAAATCGGAACCCGCAAAAAAAACAAGAAGAAAGTAGCCAAAATCAAGAAGAAGCCGCCAAGGCCGCCTGAACAATGTTTGGTTCTATTGCGAAAGTAGGTTTGGAACAGTTATGAACTCAGGGACAGTTTCCGAAGAGTCTTGATATGAGCAAGTAATAAAAAAAAGCGCCATGAGGCGCTTTTTTTTATATCGCTATTGCTTACTCGAACGGTTATGCAAGGCCCTGTAGGGTAACGAACTTCTCTAGTAGTTCGTCATCGGTCTCTACATGTTCCGGATCAACAATAATGCAGTTGCTAATAGGACAAACGGACTGACAAGTCGGTTTGTCGTAATGCCCTTTGCACTCAGTGCATCGATCCGGGTCGATCTCGTAGATCTCTGCGCCCATGGTGATTGCCTCGTTAGGACACTCAGGATCACACATGTCGCAGTTGATGCACTTGCTAGTAATGAGTAATGCCATGGCGATTACTTGCTGTCTTTAGCTGCGTGTGGATTACGAGTATCTTGACCCGCATTCAGATTACGCATTAGCAGGCCGAAGTCTAGATCCATATCTGCAGGAACTGGAATGAATACAAAGTGGCCGTTGCCTTTCGCATCGTCAATCGACTCTGACTTGCGGTTTTCCATCATCTCTAGGTTGAAGATCACGTTACCTTTTGGTGTCATCACTTCAAGCTGTCACCAACAATGAACTTGTTCTTCACTTCGATTTCAGCAAGATCGCCACGGCGTTTGCCTGTGAACTCACCAACAAATTGCTGGGAGTCGGAGATTGAGTAACCGTAGTCATAGTTCTGGTATGCGTCGTGGGTGTGACGGCGTAGGAAGCCTTCGGTATAGCACGGTGTGCCAGGCTTTCCAATGTACCCATTAGGCTCTCGTCAAACTCTTTACCGGCGACAGCATCATCAATTGCTTTACGGTAAACTTGCGCAGTACGTGCACAGTAGTAGAACGATTTAGTACGGCCTTCAATCTTCAGCGAGTGAACGCCCATCTTGGTCAGGCGGTCAACGTGTTGAATGGCGCGCAGATCTTTGGAGTTCATGATGTAGGTGCCGTGTTCGTCTTCGAATGCCGCCATTTTTTTTCTTCAGGCGGTGAGCTTCGCTCAGTAGCACAACATCGTCGATTGGCTTGCCAAGCCCCAGTGTATTGTCAGGGCGCTCTTCAACGTCTTGTACCTGTACAGAAGCATCCTGAACTTCAACGATCTGGCCAGCATCGTTCTCGGTTGCTTTTTCAGTTTTGTATTCCCAGCGGCATGCGTTAGTACAAGTACCTTGGTTCGGGTCACGCTTGTTGATGTAACCAGATAGCAGGCAACGGCCTGAGTAAGCCATGCATAGCGCGCCGTGAACAAAAATTTCCAGCTCGGTTTCCGGGCAGTGTTCACGGATTTCTTCGATTTCTTCCAAAGAAAGCTCGCGAGACAGGATCACACGTTCAACGCCCTGAGTAGACCAGAACTTCACGGTTGCCCAGTTAACGGCGTTGGCCTGAACCGAAAGGTGAATTGGCATTTCAGGGAAGTTTTCGCGCACCATCATGATAAGACCCGGGTCAGACATGATCAGGGCATCAGGGCCCATGTCGGCGATAGGTTTAAGATCGCGAATAAACGTTTTAAGTTTAGAGTTATGCGGTTGAATGTTACAGACCACGTAAAGCTTTTTGCCCTGGGCATGGGCTTCATCAATACCGATTTTTAGGTTTTCGTGATTGAACTCGTTGTTACGTACACGAAGGCTGTAACGTGGCTGACCAGCATAGACAGCATCAGCGCCGTATGCGAATGCATAACGCATGTTTTTCAGGCTGCCGGCAGGCGATAACAATTCAGGTTTAAACATAGCTCTTATATTCCAGTGTCTGATTCCAAATCAGGCCGTATCTGCAGGGGATACGGATGTGAGGCGGGATTTTACTGTGATCAGTACCGCAAAGGCAATTAAAACAGAGTTTAGATTCGAGCAGAGAGAAGCGAGTAGCGAGGGGATTGTAGAAGACGGGAGGTACAAAGGCTTAAAATTAGCCATTCGTACCTCGCCACTTTTAAATTATTCTTTTGCTTCCAGGCCGCCCAGTACCTCGAATACATTTGGCAGGAAGGCTGAGAACTCGCCGCACATCAATGATAAATCGGCATCGATACGTGCTGCGATTTCTTCGCGGTCGATATCTTCATTCTGATCTTTAATTTCATCAGAGAACTTCAGGCGCTTGATGCCAAGATCCGCTTCAAGAACGAAGTCGATACGATCTTGCCAGTTCAGGGCCAGTTTGGTGACCAGTTTATCGGCTTCGATATGCGCCAAAATTTCATCACAGCTAAGATCTTGCTGCTTACATCGGATCACGCCACCGTCTTCCAAAATGGCTTTAAGCTCAGCTTCTTCACCCACGGTAAAACCGTCTGGTGAGGTATTTGAGCGTACCCATTCCGTCATGGTCAGTTCAGCAGGCTTTTCTGGCGTTACAGGTACAACGGTAGAGAACCAATTGATTTACGCAATAGTGCCAACAGGTCTTCAGCTTTTTTTTGTAGCTACCTGCATCGACGATGATGAAGCCTTCTTTCGGCATGATCAACGCATAGGTTTGCGAGTGACGGCTGAATGCGCGTGGCAGTAAATCCATCACGATTTCGTCTTTGATGGTGTCTTTTTCGCTTTTCTTCAGCTTACGACCCTGCTCTTGTTCCTGCATTTCCACTTTGGCATTAAGGGACTCCTTAATTACCGATGCAGGCAGCATTTTTTTTCTTCTTTACGGACACAGACAAGGATGTTGTCGCCCACGACGTGTGTAAACATATCGCCATGCTTACCCAGCGCATGTACCCAACCAAATTTTTGGATGTCTTGGCTACCGCAAGGAGTAAAGCGGAACTCTTCCAGTTGTTTTTCTATCTGATCAGGGTTGAGGTCGATCTCGCGGGTAAAGCGGTAGGTTAGTATGTTTTTAAACCACATCATGGTAGTTACAAATCCTAGGTTGTGCATTTGGCTGTCAATCTTATTGCATTGCACTGGCTTTGTCGCAATTTTTCTGTGGCCGAACGGCTTGGGAAAACCATTTTGTAAGGTACAATCATTCTAGTTTTCCCGACTGGTACATACACCAATAATGAAGATCCTTCACACCTCCGATTGGCACCTTGGCCATCAGCTGCATGGCTATAGCCGTGACTATGAACATCAGGCTTTTCTAGACTGGTTGGCTGAAACGCTAGAGCAACAGCAGATCGATGCATTGTTGGTTGCTGGCGATATTTTTGATACTGCCAATCCGCCTGCGAGTGCCTGGAGAATGTTGTATCGCTTTATGGCTCGCCTGGCTAAAACGATGCCTCTGCTGGATGTTGTGATGATTGGCGGTAATCATGATTCGCCAAGCAAACTCGATGCACCACATGAGCTGCTGAAGGCGTTTGATCTGCATATGGTTGGCGGTATTCACCGCGACGAAAACGGTCAGCTTGACCATCAGCGGATGTTGGTGCCGTTGACAAATAAATCCGGAGAGCAGACCGCCTGGGTGCTGGCGGTACCGTTCCTGCGCAGTGCAGATTTGCGTACCGAAGATCTTGGTGAAGACGATGATCGCCTGATCAAAGGGGTTGAAACCTGTATGCCGAAATGACCCAGGCAGCCCGCGAACAAAAAAAAATGAATCAAGCTCTGATTGGGATGGGTCATGCCTTTATGGCTTCAGGTAAGCTGTCCGAGATGTCGGAGCGCCGTGTGTTGGGAGGAAACCAACATGCACTGCCGGCGTCGATTTTTGCTGATGATGTTAGCTATGTAGCGCTGGGACATCTGCATTTACCGCAGATGGTTGCCAAACAAGAACATATTCGTTACAGCGGTTCGCCATTACCTTTATCGATGTCTGAGCGTCGATATAAACATCAGGTCGTTGTCGTAGAACTTGATGGTGAACAAGTGGCTGAGATTGAATCGATTATGGTCCCACGGGTTGTGGACATGTTGAAAGTGCCGGCCTCTCCTGCGCCATTGGAACAGGTCTTGGATGAGCTGATTGCGCTGGAGAGCGAGGAGATGCCCCGCGAACAGCAACCGCTGCTTGAAGTCCATGTGCTGCTTGATAAACCGCAGGCGCTATTGCGAGAAAAGGTGCTGCAGGCATTGGATGGTAAACCCGTACGATTAGCCAAAATCACCCCGCATTACCAGCAGCAGGATCAACAAGATTCCTTGGGTCATCGACGGTTGTCAGATGTTTCGCCTCAGCAGGTATTTGCGTTGAGCTGGTCAAAAAAAATACGACGGCGAGCCGAACGAGGAAATGTCGGCGGCATTCGAAAGTTTGTTGTTTCAGCTTGAAGATACTGAAGCTTAAGTAGTGAGAAAAAAAATAACGATGAAAATTCTAGCGCTACGTGGCGAGAATCTTGCCAGCTTACAACATAAATTTGAGATTGATTTTGCCCATGGTCGATTGGGCGAGGCTGGTCTGTTTGCCATTACCGGAAAAACCGGAGCCGGTAAATCGACGTTGCTTGATGCTATCTGTCTGGCATTGTTTGACCGCATTCCTCGATTGCAGTCGAACAAGAAAAATGATGCTGAGATTGGTCGTGATGATGATACCAGCCGGATCAAAGCCAATGATGTCCGTAGTATTTTGTCTCGGGGCAAGGCTGAGGGCTTTGCTGAAGTAGACTTTGTTGCAAATGACGGCAGTCACTGGCGGGCTCATTGGCATGTTCGCCGTGCCCGTGGCCGTGCCGAAGGCCGAATTCAGGCTTCGGAGCAATGGCTGGAAAGTATTGAAACCGGCCAGCGATTTGCCGGGAAAAAGCAAGAGCTTCAGATAGAAATGGAGCGGTTGATTGGTTTATCGTTTGAGCAATTCCGCCGAGCGGTCATGCTGCCGCAAGGGGAGTTTGCAGCCTTTCTGAAAGCCGGAGCCGATGAACGAGCAGCGCTGCTTGAGCGCATGACCGGTGGTGAAGTTTATGGTCGACTCTCTGTTGCTGCCTATGAGCGGGCAAGAGATGAAAAACTAAAGCTGACTCAACTACAGGAAAAGTTGGGTGAGATCACTGTGCTGTCAGATGACGACAAGCAACTGCTGATTGAGCAGATCGAGCAACTAAAACAGCAGGTGCAGCAGTTAGAGACACAGCAGAATGAATTCAAGCTGCATCAACAAACGCTTAAAACCGAAAAAGCGACCGCAGAACGGGTTGCTGAAGCACAGGTGAAATGGTCACAAGCCAAGCAGCAGGAAGCCGGTGCTCAACCTCGCTATGAACAATTAGTGCTGATTGAAAAGGTGCAACCGGCACACCGTGATTTTTCGTTGCTACAACAGACAACGGCACAGTTAGCCAAACTGGCACACGCGTTGGTTCAGGCCGAGGCTGCTTTATTGGCTGAGAAACAACAGTTAGCTAAAGCAGAGCTGCAAGCGACAACGGCTCAAGACAAATTGAATCAAACCCGACAGCAATGGGATCAGTTAGAGCCCAAATTGAAAGAGGCTGCGAAGTGGGATCAGCAAGCTGACGGTTTGCGCGCGCAGTTAAGTGATCATGAGAAAGAGCTGCAACAACGAAATGAGTCTGTATCGGCTCAGCAACAGCAATTTCAGCAGGTTCAGCAGCAACAGCTGACGCAGCAACAGCGTCAGCAACAGCTATCTATAACCCTTGAGCAAAACCAAACATTCAAAGCGGTGGCAGAGCAGTATGCCTCGGTAAGGGATAATCTTGAGCAATATCTTTCCGCTCACCGTGAACGCTCTAAGCTGCACAAGGAAAAACAGCAAATAGAGCTGCCCAGCAAGATCATGGGCGCCAGCAAGCCGACGTCGAAGGGCAATTAAAAGAATTGCTAGCCAAGAAAGTTGATTGTGAGGCGCAGAGCCAGCAGTTTGACTTGGTAGCGCTCGAGCAATTGCAAACTCAAGGGCGCAGCAGTATTCGGAAAAGCAGCAACGACGGGATGTACTTCGACAGGCCATTTCGGGTGCCAAAGAGTGGGCATCATTGCTACATCAGGCTGACAAAATAAGCCTCGAACAGCATGAGTTACAGGCGGGTATCAGCCAGGCTGAGCAACGACTGGCTGTATTGCTCCCAGAACTGGATACACAAGCGATACAGCATCAAGAAGTTGAACGCATGCTGCAGCAAAGCCGTGCGGTGATGAACTTAGAAGATTACCGTAATGAACTGCAGCCGAATGATGCCTGTCCGCTGTGTGGCTCTCATGATCATCCTTATGCCACTGAAAACCCTGTTGTCGATGGATTATTGCATACTCAGCAACAGCGTCTGGATACCTTGGCCAAACAGCTTCAGGATGGCCAAGCCGAACGACGTCATTTGCAGCAGGTTGTCCAGAAAGATCAGCTGCGAGTTGACGGCCTGAAAAATGATCGACAGCAGCTTGATACCCAAGTTGAACATCTCTACCGCCAATTCGAAACGGTACTGAGTTCACTGAATGTGTCAGATCGCCTGAGTCTGAATAGTGACGTTCAAACCCTGAATCAGCAGCTAGTGCAATGGCAGCAGGATGTCGAACAGACAATGCTTGAATTAACCGCATTGCAGCAAAGCGGTGAACAGCGTCAGCAACAGATCCTGCAAGGTCGACAACTAGTGACACAGTTGCAGCAAATTCAGCAGCAGGAAGCCGGACTGAAAGAGCAGCAATATGCCTTGGCCAAGACTTCGACCCAATGGCTGGAGCGGCTGCAGTCATTGGATGATCAGGGCAGTGTACAGCAAGGTATTCTTACGGCTCGAGCGAGTACTTTGAGTGAGCAATATGGCTGTGATGTATGGCTAGAGCAGCTGAAGCAACTTGGCTCAGAGCAGTTTTTCCAGCAGCTGGATATTGAGGTTCAGCAGTTTACGGAAAATCAGCAGGCGCTGGTGGATACCGAGAAGCTATTAAGCGAGCTGGCACCTCAAATCGCCGAACTGGAAACATCATTGCAAAATGGCCAGAAGCAATGTTCGGAACTTACTGAGAAAACCGAGCTGCTGAAAAAAAAGATATTCAGCATGTCTGGCAGCTGCGTGTTGCACTGGTCGGTGAGCAAAACTTACAACATCTTGAGCAGCAACATAAACAGGCATTAGGTGCACAGCAAGAGATATTAGATGAAATACTAGTGCTCCAGCGTAAATCAGCAGAGGCTAAGGCTGCGGCAGAGGCGGCGCTCAATAGTAAGAGGCTGCAGCAGGCCGATGCCGAAGGTGAACACAAGGTATTGGTTCAGCAGTGGTTGGATTGGCAGAAAAAGCTTGGGCTGAGTGAGCAGCAGCTGACAGATTGCTTGAGCAAAGATGAAGTGTGGCTAACGCGTGAGCGAGAAGTGCTAAAAGAAATTGAACAGACACTAGCATCGACGCAAACGGTGCTGGCGGAGCGCGAGCAGGCAGTTGTTGAGCATCAAGAATTGGCTGTACTTTCACACAAATGGTTCAACGAACATGGCGTTGAGGAGTACGGCTCTGCGGACGGTATGGCTCAGCAAGCACAACTGGTCTCTGATTGGAATAATCAAAAAGCGGATCTCGATGAACAGTATTACCAGCAACGTCAGCGCCTAGATCTCGCGGTTAACGCTGAGCGTCAATCGGGTGAGTTAACCCAGCAGTTGATGACCCAGCAGGGGCAGACTGAGCTATGGCTGCAAATGAGTGAGCTTATAGGTTCGGCTACCGGTAATAAGTTCCGTACGCTGGCACAGGGTCTGACGTTGCAGCAGCTGGTGATTTTGGCCAATGAGCACTTGCAGGATCTCGCCCCCCGCTATGCGCTTCAGCCTGTACCGGGCAGTCCACTTGCCCTGCAGGTGATTGACCACGATATGGGCGATGAGGTCCGTAGTGTGGAATCTTTGTCTGGCGGCGAGAGCTTTCTCGTTTCGCTCGCGCTTGCTCTGGCCTTGGCGTCACTGGCGGCTGATACCCGCCAGTTAGGCTCGCTATTTATCGATGAAGGTTTCGGTACCCTTGATCCGGATAGTTTGGAAATGGCACTGGCTTGCCTTGATGCCCTGCAGGCGGATGGTCGTCAAATCGGAGTGATCTCCCATGTTGGTACTATGGTTGAGCGAATTGGGGTGCAGGTTGCCGTTGAGGCGCAAGGAGGCGGTAGAAGCCAGATTTCTATTAGAGGTTAGGCTCTACCTCAGTAACTTCTTGATATAGATAAAGTCGCCACAACACGATAAGAGAGCAGTTGCATTAATAAATGATAAACATATGGTTACGCTTTTATCGTGTTGGGTCACAAAAGTGTCATAATAAAAACACATAATGACGCTCGACAGACAACAACTACTAGGTATAGACCACTATGGTAAGACGGATTCTTGTAGTAGAAGACGAAGCACCAATCCGCGAGATGTTGTGCTTTGTTCTCGAACAAAAGGGATATGAGGCGATTGAGGCCGAGGATTACGATACGGCGCTGGAGAAAATCTGCGAACCATATCCGGAGCTAGTGCTGCTGGACTGGATGTTGCCGGGCGGCTCTGGATTAACCTGATCAAGCACCTAAAGCGTGATGAAATGACACGCCAGATCCCGGTAGTAATGTTAACAGCCCGTGGTGAGGAAGAAGACAAGGTTCGTGGCCTCGAAGTGGGTGCGGATGACTACATCACTAAACCTTTTTCACCCAAAGAACTGATGGCTCGCCTGAAGGCAGTCATGCGCCGTGTATCACCAACCTCGTTGGATGATGTGATCGATGTACATGGCCTAAAGTTGGATCCGGTTTCTCACCGTGTGACGTCCAACGAAGAGCCTCTGGACATGGGGCCGACCGAGTTCAAGATGCTGCACTTCTTTATGACTCACCAAGAGCGTGTCTATAGCCGCGAACAGCTGCTGAACAATGTTTGGGGTACCAATGTGTATGTTGAAGACCGTACCGTCGACGTTCATATCCGTCGTCTGCGAAAAGCATTGGAAACCGGTGGACACGATAAAATGGTACAAACGGTACGTGGCGCGGGTTACCGTTTCTCAACCCGTATGTAAGCGTTAGCTATTGCTAAAGACATCGCGCAATACATAGCGCAATACACCGCTTAATAGATAGCACTGAGTTTGAAATAGATACGGAAGTGAGCGAAGGCTTTCGTTGAGATGGAGTGGTCGATGGTAGAACGGCTGTCGTGGAAAAAGCTGGTCTGGGAACTGGCCTTTTTCTACTTGCCCTGGATAGGTTTGGGTCTGGTTTTTGGATACATGCCCTGGTTTTTGCTGGTGGCGACCTGGATCCAGCTGATCTGGCATTTTCACAATCAGCTGAAGATGTCCGACTGGCTGTGGAAAGAGCGCAGCCTGACCCCTCCATCAGGCTCTGGCAGCTGGGAGCCGCTGTTTAACGGGCTTTACCGCTTGCAGCAGCGTAACCGCCGTCGTCGCAAAGAGTTGGCGACACTGATCCGCCGTTTCCGTAACGGAGCGGAATCCCTTCCTGATGCGGTTGTTGTCTTTCGCAGCGAAGGGAATATTGTCTGGTGCAACAAATTGGCTCAGCACCTGTTAGGTTTTCGCTGGCCAGATGATGCCGGACAGCCTATCAGTAACCTTCTGCGTAGCCCCGATTTTGTCCGCTATCTGGCCAAACAGTCTTTTGATACGCCGCTGGAAATTACCTCTCCGCTCAATTATGACCGAACGCTGGAACTGAGGATCATGCATTACACCGAGGGGGAGTACCTGATGGTGGTGCGGGATGTCTCGCAGGTTAAACAGCTAGAAGGTATGCGCCGTAATTTCTTTGCTAATGTCTCCCATGAGCTACGGACGCCGATGACGGTGCTGCAGGGCTATCTGGAAATGTCGAAAGATCCGGAAATGCTGGTTGGTCCTATGTGGGACAAAGCGCACGGGGTGATGACAGAACAGCTGCTGCGTATGAATTCGCTGGTTGAACAGCTGCTTACCTTGTCCAAGATCGAGGCAGCCCCGAATATTGAGCTGGAAGAGACGATCGATGTTCCGTCCATGCTAGATATTCTTGAAAAAGAAGCCGTTTCTCTCAGTGGGGGCAATGAGCAGCTATTTACCTTTGAAGTTGATAAGTCTTTGAAGGTATTGGGTGATGAAGATCAGCTGCGCAGTGCGATCTCCAACTTGGTTTACAATGCGGTGAAACATACCCCGAAAAATGCCGAAGTGTCGGTACGGTGGTACTTGTCGGCAGCCGGCCCGCGGCTGGAAGTGACCGATAGCGGTGAAGGAATTGAACCACAGCATATTCATCGTCTGACGGAACGTTTCTATCGAGTCGATAAAGCCCGTTCACGAGAGACGGGTGGCAGCGGCCTGGGACTGGCAATAGTGAAGCACGCTTTGAGTCACCATGACTCCCAGCTTGAAATAGAAAGTGTGGTTGGTGAAGGCAGTACGTTTTCCTTTACCTTGCCACAAAGGCTGGTGGCTGAAGCCGCCTAAGCCTGCGAAAAAGAGATTGAAGATAGCGGCCCTCGGGCCGCTATTGTCGTTTACTACCTTTAGAGGGATCACCGGAACTTATGACAAGCCTGTACCGTAAACTGGGATATTTACTGGCACTAATCGGTAGTTTGGGGGTAGCTGCTGCCGATGACGAACTTGCGGAATATCATAAGATCAGCGGTATTTCCGGTAACCTGTCGTCGGTTGGTTCTGACACGTTCGCTAATCTGATGACCTATTGGTCTGAAGAGTTCAAACGCCTCTATCCTAATGTAAATGTACAGGTACAGGCTGCAGGCTCGTCGACCGCTCCGACGGCATTAACCGAGTCCACGGCTCAGCTGGGTCCGATGAGCCGGATGATGAAAGCCAAGGAAGTTGAGGCTTTTGAGCATGAGTATGGTTATAAGCCGACAGCTGTCAGGGTGGCGATTGATGCTTTGGCTGTGTTTGTTCATGAGGATAACCCGCTACAGGGGATAAGTTTTACCCAGATCGATGCGATTTATTCACGGACAATGCGTTGTGGTGGTGCCGGGCCAATTACCCGCTGGGGGAAGCTTGGTTTGACGGGGAGCTGGACACACCGTGATATTCAGTTGTTTGGTCGAAATTCTGTATCGGGAACCTATGGGTATTTCAAGCAGCGTGCCTGTGTCAGGGTGATTTTCGAAATAATGTGAACGAGCAGCCGGGATCAGCTTCTGTTGTGCAATCGGTATCGAGCTCGCTGAACTCGATTGGCTACTCAGGGATTGGCTATAAGACGACGGGGATCCGAGCTATCCCAGTCGCTCGGGAAGAGGGAGGTGAGTATGTCGAGGCGTCGATCGAAAACTCACTTGATGGCAGCTACCCGTTAGCGCGCTACCTGTATATTTATGTCAATAAGCACCCAAATAAGCCCATGGCTCCGTTAGAGGCTGAATTTATCAAGTTTATTCTTTCTCGCTTTGGCCAAAATATTGTTGAAAAAGATGGTTATGTTCCGCTTTCTTCGTCGATAGTGACGGCTGATTTGGTGCTGCTTGGGTTGAGTGAGTAAATATCGTCATTACCGGATACTAGGTGTTGATGGCTAGCTGCCAGCCGGCTTTGGCCCAGTATTCTTGCTCTTGCCGTAAATCGGCCGCGAGTAGCTTATTGCTCTCTTCCCAGCCTTCGGGCAAGGCAAGGCGCCAGTTTTCTTTATTGGCTTCAACCGCAATAGCCGGCAGGGGGTCCTCACTACGTTGACCGTTAAGGGCAACGGCAAGGCGTAATGTGCGGATTAACGGGTATAAGTGTTTGCGCTTGTAGATGCTGAGCTCCGGCATCTCATCGAGCTTCAATGCTTTACGCTGAAAGCGGACCAAAGTGGCGAGTACAGTTTGTTGTTCAAGGTTAAATCCAGGCATCGTACTAAAACGCAACAAATAGGCAGAGTGGCGATGAAACCCCGGATAACTGATACTTAGCCCGGCTTCATGGAGCAATGCTCCCCAGCCTAATAGTGTCGACAGCTCTGATTTTGTCAGTCCCGGCTGTGGCTCGATTTGGCTATAGAGGTATTCCGCGGTGTCTTTGACTCGTTCGGCCTGAGCCATATCAACGTTATATTGTGTTGCCATCGCACTGGCGGTTCGGGTACGGATATCGCTGTGACGAAATCGGTCTTCCATTTCGTATAACAGTCCTTCACGCAGGGCGCCATCTGAAAAGGTCATCTCTTCAATTTTCAACGAACAGAAGACGGCATTGAGTATTGCCACTCCCGCAGCAAATACAGGCTTGCGATCTTCGCTCAAGCCGGTCAAATCCATTTCATCGGCGTTTTTGTAGCTGAGTATTTTGTCTGTTAGTTGGTTTAGACGTTTGGCTGTAATGATGCCATCGCTGAACCCCATCCCAATCAACACCTCCCGGATGGCTTTGATGGTACCGGATGAACCAACGGCATATTGCCAGCTTTTCTTTCGGTATTGATTGGCTATGCTTTCCATCTTTTGCTGGGCAGCCAGTGTTGCTGTCGCCATATTCTTGGCATTGATTTTTCCTTTGGCAAAAAAAAGTGCTGGTTGTAGCTAACGCACCCCATGTGCTTGCTATAGAGCAAGTGAGTATCAAAGTTTTCGCCGATAACCAGCTCGGTACTTCCTCCACCGATGTCTATAACCAGTTTACGGCCATTTTCCGGTTGGGTATGGGCGGCGCCGAGATAAATCAAGCGGGCTTCCTCGGTGCCTGGAATGATTTCAATCGGATAGGGGATGATTCCCTCGGCACGTTTGAGGAAAACATGGGCGTTTTGGGCTTGGCGCAGAGTGTAGGTTGCAGCAATACGAACATTTTCTGGCTCAAAGCCTTGCAGGCGCTCAGCAAACATGGCCAGGCAGTTTAGGCCGCGTTGGATAGCGGATTGATCAAGGTTGTGCTGTTCATCGAGTCCGGAAGCCAGCTGGACGCGTTGCTTATGGCGGCTGATAATTTGCAGGCTTTGCCCTATGACGCGAGCAACAACCATATGGAAGCTGTTCGAGCCAATATCGATTGCGGCGATCTCTCGTGGACGTGGATTTTCAATCATTGTTAACCATCGCTTTCTCGGCTTTTTTTTCTGAGCTGTTTTTCAGAGTGCTTCAGGTAATCATAGATCGCAATTTGGGAACGGATCTTACGGCGGTTTCCCCGTGGTACATATTGATTGCTCATTTCCTTATCGATGACCCGTGCTTTGACTGTATCGGTGAGCTGAATATTCAGAATATCGATAATTTTCTTTTTCAGTGCCGGATCCCTGATCGGGCAGCCAACTTCTATTCGGTTGTCGATATTGCGGGTCATCCAGTCGGCAGACGAGATCATTACCTCGGGATCGCCGTTGTTCTCGAATACCACCACACGCGGGTGCTCGAGGAAACGATCGATAATACTGATTGCCGTAATATTTTCGCTGATCCCCTTGATTCCCGGGATCAGCGAGCACATTCCTCGCACAATCAGCTTGATGGCGACCCCGGAACTGCTGGCCTGATAAAGCATGTTAATCAAGCCCTTATCAACCAAGTTATTCACCTTAAGTGTAATACCCGATGGCAGGTTTTGCTTGGCATGGGCAATTTCTCTGTCTATCAGATCATACAGGCGTGAGCGGGAATTGTGCGGGGATACGATTAAGTGGTTGAATTTAACTGGCCGGTAAGGATTTTCGATATACTCGAAGACTTGCCGGACTTCATTGGTGATTTCATCGTCACAGGTCATGAGCGAAAAGTCGGTATAGAGACGCGCCGTGTTTTCGTGGAAATTACCTGTGCCTAAATGGGCGTAACGTACCAGTTTTTCGCCTTCTCTACGGGTGATGAGGCATAGTTTTGAATGGATTTTTAAACCTGGCACACCAAATACCACGTGTACCCCTGCTTCGGTCAGACGACGGGCCCAGATGATATTCGCTTCTTCGTCAAATCGAGCCTGCAGTTCAACAACGACGGTCACCCGCTTGCCGTTGTTGGCAGCATCGATCATTGACTCGATGATGCGGGAGTTTTTCGCAACTCGATAGATATTGATCTTGATGCCACGGACCTTGGGATCATAGGCAGCCTGGCGAACCAGTTCGGTCATATGGTTGAAGGTATGATACGGGTAGTGCAGCAGTATGTCCTGTGCCTGAATTGCGTCAAAGGCATTGCGGGCTGAGGTAAAATGATAACTTTGAATCGGTAGCAGAGGTTTGTTTTCCAGATAGTTGCGGCCAACATTCGGAAAGCCGATGAAATCTTTGAAATTATGATAACGACCACCAGGAATAATACTGTCATAGCTGGACACTTTCAGCAGTCCGCAGAGTACGTCGATCATCTCGCTCGGCATGTCGCGCTGATAGACAAAGCGGACCGGCATCGCCGTGAGGCGTTGGTTGAGGCCTTCTGACATTTGTTCCAGCAAGCTGTGCTCAACTTCCAGGCTGAGATCGTACTCGGCATCCCGGGTCATCTTCATCGAATAGGCCGCAAGGCTGTCGTATTCGAAAAAAAACCACTGAAAATATCATCGAGGCAAAAGCGAATAATGTTATCCAGTAATATAAGAGTCTTGCGCCTTTTTCCTTTTGCTTCAGGTAGCTCGATAAATCGCGGCAGCTGATCGGTCGGGATTTCGATCAGTGCATGCCCTTTTTTTTCTCTCCCTGTTGCATTTCGACCGTCAGGTAGGAATATTCATCTTTTAGAAATTCAAGCAGGTTGATATCTTCAGTGAGTAGGATCGGGATGATATGGGGAAGAATCGCATTACGGAAGTATTTGCGTAGCCAGGCCTTTTGATGGTCATCCAGCTGTAGTTCATTGACTAGGAAGATATGCCGCCGTGCCATTTCCAGCAATATTTCGTTATAGAGGCTATCGAAATCCTGGTTGAGCTTAAGGACTCGACTCTGGATCTTACTGAGCAGCAGCTTGGCACTATCATTACCGCCTTGTTCTTGGCTGATCAGTATCTGGCGTTTTACATCGGCAAAGCGAACTTGATAAAACTCATCAGTATTGCTAGAAAAAAAATACCAAGAAAGCGTACGCGCTCAATCAGCGGCACTGATTTGTCTGCCGCTTCTTGAAGAACACGTTCATTAAATGATAGCCAGCTTAATTCTTTTTCTATATAGAGAGATTCCGTACTCATTGTTTTCCTGCTAATAAGCTATGGGCTAAAGTTGTGCCTCTTTAGTTAGTTTTCATCGATATCGATGTTTAGATCATCAGCCAGTTTCTCCAGTTCTTCTTGGACTACCTCTAGTTCAAGCTCTGAAGGTAATTCAAGTTGAAAGTTTGCCGTAAAAAGGGGGTAGCCCCAGTTAGGGGCGCTTTGAGTATTTGTTTTGAGCTTGTTGATATTGATCCCGAGCTGGTTGAGTTTGGCGGTGACCTCTTTGACAATCCCGAGACGGTCATTGCCGGTGACAGTGAGGCTGTGCAGTGTGGTTACTGGAGCTGCTTTGCTGTCATCTTCGACAATATGGATCTGCAATTCATCGAGCTTTGATAGGGTTTGGCTTAATACAGGGAGATATTGTTCTGCGATTTCGACCTGCAATATACCGGCAAATTGCCCGGCAAGCTTACTGAGGCTGCTGGCCAGCCAGTTACCATGGTTTTGGTAAATAGTGTCGGAGAGCGTTTCGACCAAACCAGGGCGGTCTTTACCAATAACAGTAATAACGAGATGCTTCATAACGACTTCCTTATTCGTAGTAGGCTTGTTCATTATGTGAGCAAGTGCAATATCTGTCCAGAAGCAACAGCAGAACGGCCAGTGAAATGAAAGGAGTATTGGCCTGACCCGTACCGGCTGTCATATAATTGTCATCTAAAAGAAATATTATTGATAAACGTATAAATCTTATGAGGTAATAATGGCAGACGCCAGTGCACTTTTGAGGGGAGACAGTCCTGGCCGTCGAGTAAAAGACAAACTTGCGCGCTATGGGGTGACCGCTGGTGGTATTTTTGTCCTTATTACTTTAGTCCTGATTTTCTTCTATCTGCTCTATGTCATTATGCCGATTTTTGCTTCAGTCAAAGTGACTCCCAAGCAGGCATTTTCCATTGATTTCTCAGACCAGCCTGCAGCCATCTATTTCAATGAACAAAATAACATTGCCTATAGGATGTCTCTGCAGGGTAACTTGACCTTCGTGAGCCTAAGCCCCTCGCAAGCCGGGGAGCGGATAAGTCAGCATACCGTGATGGCAAAGCCAACCAGTTTTGCTCGTACACTGCCTCGGGAAGAAGTATTTGCCTACGGTGGGCAGTCCGGTGAGGTCGTGGTGTTTAAACCAGTCTTTCAAGTTACGTTTTCCGGCAATGTAAAGCAAACAACTCCTGATATTACCTATCCTCTCGGACAGGTGTCGTTTCAGCTTGACCCTGATGGCCAGCCTATTACTCAGCTTGCCGTATCATTGCGAGCCGATCATGCTGTCGTGGTGGGAGTGACGGCGGATCACCGGGTAAGGGCGATGACATTCCGCCATCTGGATGGATTGCCCGGCCAGACGTCAGATTGGTTGTCGCAGTCATTCCTGATTGATGGACTACCTGAAACACTCACAGCCTTGGCTGTGACTCCCGATGCCCGGACACTGTACGCCTTGAGCGGCGATAATCTATACGTAGTGACACTTGACGGGATGAACTCGACGATCCGTGATGTTGTTGACGTGAGTACGGCACAGGGCACGCCGCAGCAGTTGACGTTATTATCGGGCGCTAATTCCTTGCTGATCACGGCCAGTGATAACTCGGTGTCGCAGTGGTTCGAAACCCTTCTTGAGGGCAAGCGAACACTGGTTAATGCACGAGATTTTGTTTTGCCTGAAAGCCCGGTCGTGCGGCTAGTACCTGAATATGCACGTAAAGGTTTTTTTTGCTGTGCACCAAGATGGCACGCTTTCGGCTTACTACACCACGGTCAAAGGCCATATCTACCGAGAGCCTTTATTGGCAGAGGTGCCTGACTGGGTTACGATTTCCCCCCGAGCTGATCGTTTGCTGGCGGTTAATGGTGACAACTGGCAGCTCTACAAGGTTGATAATCGCCATCCGGAGATTGGTTTTTCATCACTGTGGCAAAAGATTTGGTATGAGGGATACCCCGAGCCGGAGTATGTTTGGCAATCGACCTCTGCCAGTGATGAGTTTGAACCGAAGCTCAGCTTGGTTCCTGTGGTATTTGGTACCCTTAAGGCGGCGCTGTATGCGATGTTTTTCGCGATCCCGATGGCGTTGGCCGGAGCGATATATACTGCCTATTTTATGTCATCAAAAATGCGCCGGGTGATTAAACCAACGGTTGAAATTATGGAAGCCCTGCCGACGGTGATCCTGGGCTTTTTGGCTGGGATTTGGCTCGCACCGATCGTTGAAGAGTATCTGCCCGGCATTGCGATGATTATCGTGGTTTTTCCGTTGATGGTGCTGTTGGTTGGGATCGGCTGGTCGCTGCTTCCCGGGCCGTGGCGACATCGTTTACCGAATGGGTTGCATATTATTTTGCTGATGCCAATGATCGTGCTGCTAGGCTACGGTTGTCTTGAAGCGAGCCCGTACGTTGAGCAATGGTTATTTGTCGGTGATATGCGCATGTACCTTACCAATGAGTGGGGAATTGGCTATGACCAACGCAACACGCTCGTTGTCGGCATTGCGATGGGGTTTGCGGTGATCCCGACGATTTTTACGATTGCCGAAGATGCGATTTTCTCGGTACCGGGACATCTCACTAGCGGTTCATTGGCATTGGGGGCGACGCACTGGCAGACTCTGACTCGTGTCGTCTTGCTGACGGCCAGCCCGGGCATTTTCTCTGCCATTATGATGGGGCTAGGCCGGGCGGTTGGCGAAACTATGATTGTACTGATGGCAACGGGAAACACCCCAATCATGGACTGGAATATACTTGAAGGCTTACGGACTTTGTCTGCAACCATTGCGATTGAGATGCCTGAAACCGAGGTAGGTAGCTCGCACTACCGGGTATTGTTCCTGGCTGCATTTGTATTGTTTGTGTTTACTTTTATTTTCAATACGATTGCAGAGCTTGTCCGCCAGCGTTTGCGAGAAAAATACAGCTCACTGTAATGTGACCACCCACTAACCGGCAGATAGAATGAAACAGACAAAGTGATGGGAAATTGGTTTAAATCGGGTTCTCCATGGATATGGCTGACTGCTGGTGCAGTGAGCCTGAGCCTGGTTGCCGTATTGGGTTTGTTGCTATTGATTGGCTGGAAGGGGCTGAGTTATTTCTGGCCGGCTCCTGTGTATCAGTTTGATGTTGATATCAATGGTCACAAGCAGGTTATTATCGGTGAAATCTATGAGACAAAGTCGGTATCGGTTCGTCAGCTGGCTGAAGCCGGTGTCGATGTGTCGGCAATAGAAGGGGATCGGGTATATCGATACCTGATCAAGACCGGCAACCGTGAGCGTGTGGAACTTGATTTCATTACCCTGCTTGATACTCAAATTAAAGGCCAGGCGCTTGCCGATGATATCGCGGTGATCGACCGGATTAAAAACGGTAAATTCTACGGTTATCCCATTAGCTTTATTGATGATGGTGAAAGCAAGTCACTCGAAGGGTTAGCGCAGGAGCTATTGGCTGCCGAGCAGGTTCGAGACGAAATTAAGGCGTTGCAGAAGACAGATATTGCGGCGATTAACCACCAGCTTGAACTGCTGCGTCAGCAGGAACGCCGACATGGTACGCTGCCGGAGTTTGCTCTTCAGCGTCTCCAGCTCGTTCAGCGCTATGCTGATGTTGAGCAACGGCTATTAGACTTGCGACTGTTGTTGGATAAAGATGCCTTGCTGGTTCGCGACATGGTCGGTACCACGGTGAAATTGCCCATCGAGCAGGTGTTGGATATTTGGTATCCGAACAATTTAACGACCGTCGAAAAAGTGGCTCACTGGGGAAGGCAAATTGGGAAGTTCGTCAGCGAAGATCCCCGAGAGGCCAATACGGAAGGTGGGGTTTTTCCTGCCATTTTCGGTACCGTTTTCATGGTGTTGCTGATGAGTGTTATCGTGACCCCGCTCGGGGTCATGGCTGCGATCTATTTGCATGAATACGCAGGGAAAAATCGTTTTACCAAATTGATACGGGTCGCCGTGATCAACCTGGCCGGCGTACCGTCAATCGTTTACGGTGTTTTTGGCCTTGGCTTTTTCGTCTATATGGTCGGCGGTACGATTGATGATGTCTTTTTCTCTGATCAGCTGCCAGCCCCAACCTTTGGTACACCTGGTATTTTATGGTCAGCATTGACGCTGGCAATCCTAACGCTGCCAGTCGTCATTGTCTCAACGGAAGAAGGCTTGGCGCGGATACCGAGCTCGGTGCGTCACGGCTCATTGGCGCTAGGAGCGACACAGGCAGAAACCCTGTGGCGAATTGTGCTGCCGATGGCCAGTCCGGCTATAATGACAGGGCTTATCCTGGCGGTCGCTCGGGCGGCAGGTGAGGTTGCTCCCCTGATGTTGGTGGGGTCGTCAAAATGGCCCCGACCTTGCCGGTGGATAACCAGTTTCCTTATTTGCATCTGGATCGTAAGTTCATGCACCTTGGCTATCATATCTATGATGTCGGGTTTCAAAGCCCAATGTCGAAGCCGCTCGGCCTCTGGTGTATGCCACATCGTTTTTGCTGGTGACGGTGATTGTCGGGCTAAACCTGACGGCCATTGGTATTCGAAATCACTTACGTGAGAAATTCCGCTCTTTGGAACAATAACGGGACACAGTAAATTACATGTTTTCAATTAACTCGACCATGGGCCTGTTTGAGCCAGAAGATTTAGCCGCGTTACCCGAAGAGAAAACGGCGATGTCGATTGAGGGGCTCGATCTGCATTATGGTAATCAACAGGCTCTGTATAATATCAATATGCGGATAGCCAAAGGCCAGGTGACCTCGTTTATCGGCCCGTCAGGCTGCGGAAAGTCAACCTTGTTGCGCTGTATCAACCGGATGAATGAGCTGGTGGAGGGATGTACGGTCGAAGGTAAGATCATGCTCCACGGCCAGAATATCTATGACAGCAAGGTTGATGTCGCCACCCTGAGGCGACGAGTCGGAATGGTATTCCAGCGACCGAATCCGTTTCCTAAATCCATTTATGAAAATGTGATTTATGGGCTGCGCCTACAGGGACTCAAAGAGCGTCGAGTGCTGGATGATGCGGTCGAAAACTCACTACGCGGTGCCGCACTGTGGGATGAAGTCAAAGACCGCTTGCATGAAAATGCCTTTGGGTTATCGGGGGGGCAACAGCAGCGTTTGGTGATTGCCCGGGCTATTGCGATTGAGCCTGAAGTATTGCTGCTGGACGAGCCGACCTCGGCACTGGATCCAATTTCGACCCTGACGATTGAAGAGCTGATCAATGAGCTCAAAACCAAGTACACCGTGATTATTGTTACCCATAATATGCAGCAGGCCGCCCGAGTATCGGATAACACGGCGTTTATGCATATGGGGGAGCTGGTGGAATACGCCAATACCAACGATATTTTTACTACGCCCAAAGAAAAACGAACGGAAGATTACATTACTGGCCGATACGGTTAAGGAATCAGATCATGTTGGATAATTTAAGTCTTGGTCGCCACATTTCAGGCCAGTTTAACGCGGAGCTGGAAAGCATCCGTACTCATGTCTTGGCGATGGGCGGCTTGGTCGAGCAGCAATTGGCCGACGCGCTCAAGGCGATGCACAAGCAAGATGCCGAACTGGCCAAGCGGGTGATCAAAGATGATCACAAGGTCAATGCGATGGAGGTGGCCATTGATGAAGCCTGTACCCGCATTATTGCCAAGCGTCAGCCGACGGCGAGTGACCTGCGGCTGGTGATTGCGATCATCAAGACCATTACTGATTTGGAACGCATCGGTGATGTGGCGGAAAGCATTGCCAAGGTGGCGCTGGAGAATTTCACCAACAAGCAATATAACTTGCTGGTGTCATTGGAAGCACTAGGACAGCATGCGGTCAGGATGCTGCATGAAGTACTAGATGCCTTCGCTAGAATGGACGTTAAAGCTGCGATTGACGTCTATCAGGAAGATGATCGGATTGACCGCGAATACGAAGCCATTATTCGTCAATTGATGACTTACATGATGGAAGATCCGCGTTCGATTCCGAATGTCCTGCAGGTGATGTGGTCTGCCCGATCCATCGAGCGGGTGGGTGATCGATGCCAGAATATCTGCGAGTACATTATCTACTTCGTCAAAGGCAAGGATATCCGTCATACCAGTCAGGAAGAGATTGAAAGCATTCTGAAGTAACTTGTTGTTGCCTATTATTGCTTGGTATCCCGGCCTTGTTGCTGTGCCGGGATAATTACAAATAGCATTTTTCATATATTGAAGCATTTGACCTGCTTAGTCTTTGGCAAACAGATCGGGAACAAAAGTCTGGCTGTCTGCCGGAGCCCTTACATAGCCTTCCTTGTTGACCTCGGGTAGGTCGATATGGGGATAGTGGATTTCTTCATACGGGATATGGGACAGCAAATGGGAGATGCAGTTAATCCGCGCTTTCTTCTTATTATCGGCATTAACCACCCACCAAGGGCACTGTTTGGTATCGGTATAGGCAAACATGCGATCTTTGGCGGCTGAGTATTCAGCCCAGCGGTCGCGGGATTCAAGATCCATAGGGCTGAATTTCCAACGCTTTATCGGGGTATGAATCCGTTCAAGGAAGCGGGCTTCCTGTTCTTCGTCGGACACCGAGAACCAGTACTTCAGCAGTATAGTACCGGAGCGTTGCAGCATACGCTCAAATTCGGGACATGAACGGAGAAACTCTTCGTATTCGTCGTCGGTGCAAAAGCCCATCACTTTTTCGACGCCGGCACGGTTATACCAGCTACGATCAAACAGGACCATTTCACCGGCCGAAGGAAGATGGGCAACGTAGCGTTGGAAGTACCATTGGGTTTTTTTTCTTTCTCGGTGGGGGCCGGCAGGGCTACGATACGACATACCCTCGGGTTTAGCTTCTCGGTGATCCGTTTGATGACACCACCTTTTCCTGCGGCATCCCGGCCTTCAAAAATGACGACAACCTTCAGCCCGTTGTGTTTTATCCATTCTTGTAGCTTAACGAGCTCAACTTGTAATCGCTCTAGCTCTTTTTCGTAGTCTTTCTTTTTGAGTTTTTTTTAATGGGGTTACTATTGGCCATACCGCACTCCGTTTGACGGGTTATCGATGCTCATGTGCTTTTAATCATAATGCCAGATTGGAGTATTGACGAGATATGTACGTAGCGGCATTTTATACCGCAGTGTTAAGCATGCTCTGCATTATATTTGCTGATTGTTATTAAAAGCCTAGTGCACTTACTACCGCTGAGATCTTTTCAGCCGATGTAACAGGTATATTGAAATCATCCACATCGGCACTGCCCATATGGGCTTGGTTAGCATACTGAATCATTTTACTTGGGCGGGTACTTTTCCCTGATAGGTGGATTTCCTGCACGCCGCCTCTTCGCACAATCTCATCGACATTGTTCGCCGTAACGCCGGCGCCGGCCATTACGCTGAGGTTATTGCCACAGTAATCGACCATCCTCGCCAGCATTCCCGCACCGTCTAAGGCAGTAGCCTGCATACCTGATGTGAGTACCCGCTCACAACCTTCAGCCATGATACTATCTAGCGCCGCCATTGGATCGATGCACTGATCTATAGCACGATGGAAGGTGACGCCTAAACCCTGAGCTGCTTTTATCAGGCTGCGTAACACGTTGCTGTCAACTTGGCTTTGTGCGTCGAGTACACCGACGACGACGCCTTGCAAACCTGACTGTTTAGCGGCATGAATATCTTCCAGCATGATCTCGATATCTTGGCTTGAGAATAAAAAGTCGCCTTGGCGTGGGCGGATCATGGCATAGACCGGAATGGAGGAGAGCCTGGCTGCTTGTTTCATAAAGCCGAAGCTTGGGGTTAACCCGCCCAGTGCAAGAGACGAGCAGAGCTCGATACGTGTTGCCCCGCCTTGCTGGGCATAGTGGAGTGATTCGATATTATCGATACAAACTTCTAGGTGTTGAATTTTCATGATGGTTAACTTGGGCTGTCGATGATGAAAGCAGTGTAGTGGATCTTTGCTTGCTAGAGGGTTAATCAGATCAACAATACGAAGAGATGAGAGATGAGAGATGAGAGATGAGAGATGAGAGATGAGAGATGAGAGATGAGAGATGAGAGATGAGAGATGAGAGATAAAAAAAAGGGCCCGGTGTGTCCGGGCCTCATTCTATTTTTGCCTATTGGCTGACTTTGGCTTTACGCTATTGCGTTTGTTGCCTAATTAACACCGTGAGCGTGGTGTTAATGGTAATTTACTTACCTAGGTCTGCAGTGTGCTCAGAGAGGTAGTCAGCAACACCTTTTGGCGATGCATCCATACCGGCTTTGCCTTCTTCCCATTGTGCTGGGCAAACTTCACCGTTTTTCTGGTGGAAGTTTAGAGCATCAACCATACGTAGCATTTCATCGATGTTACGGCCTAGTGGCAGGTCGTTAACTACTTGGTGACGTACAAGGCCGTCTTCGTCGATTAGGAAAGAACCACGGAAAGCAACGCCTGCTTCTGGGTGCTCAACATCGTACGCTTTGCAGATTTCGTGCTTAACATCAGCAATTAGAGGGTACTTAACCTGACCGATACCGCCGTCTTCAACAGCAGTGTTACGCCATGCATTGTGAGAGAACTGAGAATCGATAGAAACACCGATTACTTCAACGCCTTTTGCCTGGAAATCTTCGAAACGCTTGTCGAAAGCGATTAGCTCAGATGGGCAAACGAAAGTGAAGTCTAGTGGGTAGAAGAAAACTACTGCTTTCTTACCTTTAGTAAACTCTGCAAAGTTGAAGCTATCAACGATTTCGCCGTTACCTAGAACAGCTGCAGCAGTAAAATCTGGTGCTTGACGACCTACTAGTACCATTTTGGTGCTCCTAAAATATTCGGTTTGTCGCCGACCTTTTCGGTTGGCTCCATGTTTGGACGAGACAAACTATAGCGAAACTGTTAGATTGAAAAAAAAGCGGAATAAATAGATTGATATAATCGAAAAATACGATGAACAAATTTCCTTCTCTCAAACAACTGCATTATTTAGTTACCTTATTTGAAACCCGGCATTTCGGCGAAGCGCCAAGAAGTGTTATGTCAGCCAGTCGACGCTGAGTTCGGGAGTTCAGAATCTCGAAGAGTTAATTGGCTGTCAGCTTATTGAACGAGACAACAAGTCACTGGTGTTTACCTCTATGGGCGAAGATGTCGTGATCCGCAGCCGCGAATTGCTAGCCCGCAGCCAGGATTTAATGGAACTGTCAAATTGTACCGGCGATGGTATGGATGGCCAGTTAAGGGTCGGCTGTATTCCAACCATAGCCCCCTTCTTATTGTGCGATTTAGTACAGGAGGTCAATCGCCTGCACCCTAGCCTGAATCTTTTGTTGCGGGAAGATACGACAACCAATTTGCTGGCCGCATTACGTAATGGTGAAATGGATGTTCTGATCCTCGCTTTACCAGTAGAAATCAATGGCATGTATAGCCAGGCGGTAGGGCGAGACGCTTTTAAGATGGTGATTAGCAAAAATCAGGCGGAACAGGTCAATGTCCCGCTTCGCTATGCCGACTTGCCTGATGAGTCGGTGTTCTTGCTAGAGAAAGAACACTGCCTGACAGATCACGCCGTTTCTGCCTGTAAGCTGACCAGCAAGGAGAAGATAAATCCGTTCACGGCAACCAGCTTACATACCTTAGTTCAAATGGTTGCGAACGGATTGGGTACAACGTTTATTCCGCAGATGGCGATTGATCATGGAATTTTGGATAATCAGAATTTGGTGATTATTGAACCACCTGGCCAGGAGGCATACCGAGAAATTGGCCTTGTCTGGCGTCCTACCTCAAGTCGTAGTCGTACCTTTAACCGACTTGCCGAGATTGTTGAGGGGCTTTTGTAGTCCTTCCGACAGTGTGCTGGCAGATTTCCTGTTCTGTCAGCATTTTTCACTGCTCTAAGTGCTCACCTCGATATTTTCAATCGGTTAACAATCGTTTGAATAATTGCTGTTTTGTAGATTAATTTTGTTTCGCTTTGCGAATAAATGAAATTGATTGAGTAAGCAACTATTCTCGTAGTGTATGAAATGCAACTTCTCCATCCACATAAATGGTTGTTATTTAGCCTTTTATGATCGTCTATTTCTTTTTATCACTGTTTGAAACGCTTTTTTTTACACACAGGTTTGAATTATGTCTTTGTGTAATTTTATTACGTAACTGCTTACATTTTAATGTTGATTTGTCTTTACCTTCAAAAACCGAGTATTTCCCTGAAAATTGTTTTAATTCAGTGTTTTGAGTTATTACTCTATGTTGTTCAAGTTGTTGATTTTAAATGATTTGCTGGTATGCGTGTTTTGTCTTGATAAACAATGATATTTGCAATTGTTAATTTGTTGCGGCAACGTAAACAAAGCGTTAAGTCAACTTACAACAGAATGACCTGGAAATGACTGCTGATAAAAGTAGTGATTAAGTTACAAGCTGCGAGGGAGCGTAGAAATGACGGATACACAGACTCCACCTAACCATGACGTAAAGCTATCTTTGCAAACGCTATTAACAGAACAACAAAAAGAAATCTTAGATGAAGGTGCCTTTCAGTTTGTAGAGCGTTTGGTACAGCGTTTTGCTTCACGTATCCCGGAGCTGATGGCAGCTCGAGAGCGCCGTCAGTTGGCCATTGATGCAGGGGGATTACCCGATTTTCTTGAAGATACGGCTGATATTCGCGGAGGGGATTGGACTATCCGTAATATTCCTGAAGATCTTCAGGATCGCCGGGTTGAAATTACAGGTCCGGTTGATCGCAAGATGGTGATCAATGCCCTGAATGCCAATGTCAAAATATTCATGGCTGATTTTGAAGATTCGTTCGCACCAGCCTGGGATGAAGTGTTGGACGGCCAGCGTAACCTTCGTGATGCTGTGAATGGGACGATTGCCTTCACCAACTGACACCGGGAAAGAGTATCAGTTGAGTGACGATCCGGCTGTTCTGGTTTGCCGGGTTCGCGGATTGCACTTGCCTGAGAAGCACCTGTTATGGCAGGGCGAACCAATTCCCGGATCTTTATTTGATTTTGCCTTGTACTTTTACCATAACTACAAGCAGTTATTGGCAAAAGGAAGCGGCCCTTATTTTTATCTTCCCAAGTTGCAGGCTTATCAGGAAGCGGCATGGTGGAGCGATGTATTTAGCTTTACGGAAGATGAATTCGAGCTGCCAAGAGGAACGATTAAAGCGACGGTATTGATCGAAACGCTACCTGCGGTCTTCGAGATGGATGAAATTATCCATAGCCTTAAGGATCATATTGTCGGCCTGAACTGCGGCCGTTGGGATTACATTTTCAGTTACATCAAGACACTAAGAAATCACCCTGACCGGATTTTGCCTGATCGTCAGGTGGTAACCATGGAAAAACCGTTCTTGAACGCGTATTCCCGGTTATTGGTTCGTACTTGCCACCGCCGAGGCGCATTTGCGATGGGAGGAATGGCCGCCTTTATTCCATCGAAAGAGCCGGAACGCAATGCTTGGGTACTGAATAAAATTCAGACTGACAAGTCGTTGGAAGCCAATAATGGCCATGACGGAACGTGGGTTGCGCACCCTGGCTTGGCTGATACGGCTCGTGCCATTTTTGACGATGTCTTGGGCGACCGCCAAAACCAGTTGGATGTCAGCCGCGAAGACGATGCACCTATTTCGGCAGAGGAGCTACTGGCCCTTGTGAAGGGGAGCGCACGGAAGAAGGGATGCGTCATAACATTCGTGTTGCGGTGCAGTACATTGAAGCCTGGATATCCGGCAATGGCTGTGTGCCAATTTATGGCCTGATGGAAGATGCTGCTACGGCGGAAATTTCCCGGGCATCAATTTGGCAGTGGATCAAGCATGGCAAGACGCTAAGCAATGGGGATGTGGTCACCAAAGCCTTATTTGAGCAGATGCTGAACGAAGAAATGACAGTACTGGAACAGGAGTTAGGTACTGAAACATTCAATCAGGCCAATACCAGGAAGCGGCAATGCTGATGTCGAAGCTAACGACCAGTGACGAGCTGGTTAACTTCCTGACCTTGTCCGGCTATGAGTATCTGAAGTAATACAATAATTGTAAATAAACAGGTAACTGCTTGTTTTGTTGTTGGCAGTGCCTGAATAAGCCTGAGAAAAGAAGTCTACCGATAACGAAAACGTTAAACGGATTATCGCCAAATGAAACGAGGGACATCATTATGACATTGACTCGCCAGCAACAAATCGAAGCTATTGAAAAAGATTGGGCTGAGAATCCACGTTGGAAGCATGTGAAGCGTACCTATAGCGCTGAAGAGGTTATCAACCTGCGTGGTTCTTTTGCCCCGGCTAATACTATCGCCCAGCGCGGTGCCGACAAGCTTTGGGAGCTGGTCAATGGTTCGGCGAAGAAGGGATATGTCAATTGCCTGGGGGCGCTGACCGGAGGTCAGGCTGTTCAGCAGGCGAAGGCTGGCATAGAAGCGATTTATCTGTCGGGTTGGCAGGTCGCCGCCGATAACAATACAGCGTCGACTATGTACCTGATCAGTCTTTGTATCCGGTTGACTCGGTGCCGGCGGTTGTAAGCCGTATCAATAATGCGTTCCGCCGTGCTGACCAAATCCAGTGGTCTAACGGTAGTAATCCGGAAGATGGTATTGATTATTTCTTGCCGATTGTTGCCGATGCCGAAGCGGGATTCGGCGGCGTGCTGAATGCCTACGAACTTATGCGCAATATGATTGATGCCGGTGCTGCAGGTGTTCATTTTGAAGATCAGCTGGCCTCGGTGAAAAAGTGTGGCCATATGGGCGGCAAGGTTTTGGTACCCACTCAGGAGGCGGTGCAGAAATTAGTGGCGGCACGTTTGGCCGCGGATGTTGCAGGTACAACAACACTGGTCATTGCCCGTACTGATGCCAATGCCGCTGACTTGCTGACTTCGGATTGTGACCCGTATGACAAAGACTTCATTGAAGGCGAACGTAGTGCGGAAGGCTTCTATCGAGTGCGTGCGGGGATTGATCAGGCGATTGCCCGTGGTCTAGCCTATGCGCCGTATGCGGATTTAATCTGGTGCGAAACGGCGAAGCCATGTTTGGAAGAGGCGCGCAAGTTTGCTGAAGCTATCCACGAGCAGTACCCGGATCAGCTGCTGGCCTACAACTGTTCGCCATCATTCAACTGGGAGAAGAACCTGGATGCTGAAACCATCGCTAAGTTCCAGCAGGAGTTGGCAGATATGGGGTACAAGTACCAGTTCATTACTCTGGCTGGTATCCATAACATGTGGTTTAACATGTTCGAATTGGCTCATTCTTACGCCCAGGGTGAAGGTATGCGCCACTATGTTGAGAAAGTACAGCGTCCAGAGTTTGAGGCGGCAGACAAAGGCTATACCTTCGTTGCCCACCAGCAGGAAGTGGGTACTGGTTACTTCGACAAGATGACCAACACCATCCAGGGGGGACAGTCTTCCGTGACGGCACTGACGGGGTCGACAGAAGAAGAACAGTTTTAATTTTTAACACTATCCTAGCAACACGTTGTTATCTTTGCGTTATTAGTAGCTATTGCTATAGAGATTGATGTGATACATAAGCATAGAAGGTCTCTTCCTATGTTATGGACTCGGGAGCGCTTAGCGCTCCCTTTTTTTTGTCTGAAATATGCGGGGGGAAGAGAAGGCTTATTATAGCAGCAACAAGTTTGCAGAGGGCTCGCTTACTGCTGTGAGCGATAGGTCTGAGCTGCTTGAATTATTTGCGGATAAATCTCCTGAAACCGTTCATCGAGTGTACCGTAATGCTGGTCAATCAGTGTTGGACAGTTGGCGAGCTGGTGCAGTTTGGGCCGGCGGAGTGCCATCCGTTCCAATGCTGTGGTGATCGTGTGTTGGTCACGGTATTGCAGCAACCACTGTTGCTGCCACATGCGTGACATGGTCAGCCGATAGGAATCAGGCACATTTTCCTGGTATTGCTCAACCTGTTGTTTGGCCTGTGCAACAAAATCAGCAAGGGAAAGTGCATGATAATGTTGCCAGTGCTTGGCAAGGAAGTGATCCCATGCAATATCAAGGGCAATGCCGCTAACTCTTCTCGTGTCTGAAGTGAATAGTTGCCGGCACAGCAGCACTTCAGGCATCGCGTCTATATAGCTATCGACAAAACGATGTAGCTTTATTCCATCAGCCACTGCCCGGTTATACTGATGATAAGGATCTCCGCGGACAAAATCAGCCAATAAATTTCCTGCCAGATGGCTATGGCAGCGATCGGCAATGTGCAGGTGAGCAAGAAAATTCATACCATCCCAGGCCCCTAATAGAGGCTGGCGCCACCTTCGTCAGTCGGCTCCACTTCCTCCTGTATCTCAAGCAAGTTAATTGCAATGGCAACAAAATCAGAATCGGTAATGATCCCGACCAGTTTATTGTGGCGCAAAACGGGCAAACATCCAATTTTGTGCTTTTGCATATAGGTTGCCGCTTCTTTCAATCCCGCATGCGGCTCCACATTGCTCAGGCTCTTGTGCATGCATTGCTTAAGAGGAATATCGAGAGCGGAAATAAAGCTCGATTGGTGGATCTGCTCAAGGCTGGATTCCTGGGCAGACAAAATATCTCGCTGACTGACCAGGCCAATCAGGTGGTTGTCTTTGTCGGTAACGGGAACATGATGGATCCCTTTTTCTTCCATGAGCCTTTTCGCATCGGCCAAAGTATGGGCAGAGGTTAGGGTATGTGGGTGCGGTGTCATCATATCTGCGACAGTAAACATATAAGCCTCCGTAGTGACTAGTAATTAATCCATTTATCGTCAACTTACCGATTTTATTTTGCTTGCTCTTTGAATGTAGCTAATCCTCGTCTCGCTACCTATGACCCTAGTCAAATAATTTACAAGTTATAACAATGTTTCATATGTGTGTTTATAGGGTTAAGCGTGAAATTATGTCATATAATCAATAAACAACATTCCACATAGGTATGATTCGATGCATAAGCTATTGATAAGATTGTTGTTATGTTGGACTGTATGGCTGCCTTTTGGAGCCGTAGGCAATGAAGCCGCAGAAAGCGAAAGTGAAAATAGGGTGACGGCCAAAATTATCGGTGGGATTGAATCTGCTGATAATGAAATCCCCTGGCAGGCCTATTTGAACCTTACTTTTCCTAACGGAGAGGGGGGGGAGAGTACCTTTGTTTGTGGTGGCGTAGTGATCAGTGCTGATTTAGTGTTAACGGCAGCGCATTGTTTACGCAACGGTTCATCAATAGTTACTCCCCAGAATATTAAGGTGTGGGGCGGTATTGTCAGCGTTTTTTTTGCTAATAATCTCAATGCGGTTTCTGTTAGTGAGTTTATAATGCATCCCTCTTATAACTCTTCGCGTTTTACCAACGATATCGCATTGTTGAAGTTAGCAACCCCATTGCCTGGTTCTGCTATCCCGATTCAAATAGCCGATAGAACAACTCAAGATCGGGCAGATAATGCTTTTGCGAACGGCTGGGTTGCAACGGAGTACGGGAAGCAAACCTGCTTGTCTCTGGTTGGGGGACGACAGACCCGCAGGATTCAAATTCTGGTACCATTCGGCTAAGAGAGACATTGATGTCTGGTGTACCTGACACGACCTGTGATGCTCATTGGGGGGCGAATATAAATGCCAGTGACTATCCCATTTTTGTTTGTGCTGGGTCTGTGTCTCCGAGTTTGGCGCGAGATAGTTGTTTCGGTGATTCAGGCGGGCCGTTAGTGTGGCAGGATCCGCAAGCTGCGAGTGATAGTGATTTTGGCTTACGACTTGTCGGGCTTGTTAGCTTTGGTAACGGATGTGCCGGTGAAGTACCTGGGGTATACACCGAAGTGGCGGACTATATAAGCTGGATTGAGGGAGAAGCCGGAAGGGCAGTACGGAGCCAGCCTGTGCCAGTTTTTTTTCAGTGAACCCTTTTGACAGTAACTTTGCCAATGCCGGAGCTGGGATTACTGTTCCAACCGATAGCGGTAGCAGCGGTGGTGGCACTACGAGCTGGGGAACATTGTGGTTTTTGCTGATTGCCGTCTATATTCGATTGTATCGTACATCGATAGCACGAGGAGTACGATTGCGTTCTTGATCCGCGACTATCTTTGCTTGATATTGCAGTCGGGCAGCCTATACTAGCTGCCTGCTGTAATTTAGGGCCTGAATGATGCAAGTTTCTGATTTCCACTTTGACCTTCCTGACGAGCTGATCGCTCGCTATCCACAACCAGAGCGTACTGCTAGCCGTTTGCTTCAACTGACCGGAGACACCGGTGAGATTCAGCACAAAGGGTTTAAAGATGTGCTGGATTTGGTTCAGCCTGGTGATTTGCTCGTATTTAACAATACCCGAGTGATTCCAGCCCGAATGTTCGGTCGCAAGGTGTCTGGTGGAAAGTTGGAAGTCCTTGTCGAGCGTATGCTGGATGATAAGCGCATTTTGGCGCATGTTCGGGCTTCTAAGTCGCCTAAGCCGGGAACAGAGTTACTGCTGGGTGAAAATGATGAATATCAGGCTGAAATGGTAGCACGCCATGATGCACTGTTTGAAATTCGCTTTAACAGTGACAAGACGGTGTTGGAAATCCTGGAAGAGGTTGGCCACATGCCGTTGCCGCCTTATATTGACCGTCCTGATGAAGATTCAGACAAAGAGCGTTACCAGACAGTTTACAACGCCAAACCAGGTGCGGTAGCTGCCCCGACTGCGGGGTTGCACTTTGACGATGCCATCCTTGAGGCAATTAAGGCCAAAGGTGCAAGATTTGCGTTTGTTACCCTGCACGTTGGCGCTGGGACCTTCCAGCCGGTACGTGTTGACAGTATCGATGATCATCACATGCATGCTGAATATGTCGAGGTACCTGAAGAGGTTGTTACGGCGATCAATGAAACCAAAGCAACGGTGGTCGTATCGTGGCAGTTGGTACTACGTCTGTACGCTCACTGGAAAGTGCGGCACAGGATGCGGTGAAAAAAAAGGGACTGAGCTGAAGCCATTTTTTTTGGTGATACCGACATCTTTATTTTCCCTGGTTATGAATTCCAGTTGGTGGATGTACTGGTTACTAACTTCCACCTGCCGGAATCAACGCTGATCATGTTGGTCAGCGCTTTTGCGGGTTTCGAGCATACAATGCATGCTTACCTGCAGGCTGTTGAAAACAAATACCGTTTCTTTAGCTACGGGGATTCAATGTTTATTACCCGTAACAATAAATAACTGAACTTAGGTTGCTAAGTCAGTGTCTCTTAAGGCTGCTTTTGCTAAAATTGCAGCCTTTGTCGGCTCTATAGTATCGGCAATATAGTGCAGACAGATCGGATAATGATTTGTCATGATTCGAAAAGTAAAATACGTATATTAGGCGAATGGCCTTTTGTGCTTGAATCCCGAAATGGGAATTGACGTCAGATTGTTTCTCTGGCTTTTGGAGGCTTTGTGAAATTTGAATTAGATAAAACTCAGGGACGTGCTCGTCGCGGTCGCCTGCAGTTTGAACGTGGTACTGTTGAAACGCCAGCATTTATGCCAGTCGGTACGTACGGCACAGTAAAGGGAATGACCCCGGAAGAAGTTCAGGAAACCGGTGCTCAGATCATTCTTGGTAACACTTTCCACCTATGGCTGCGCCCGGGTCAGGAAGTAATGAAAATGCATGGTGACTTGCATGATTTCATGCAGTGGCAGGGCCCGATCCTGACTGATTCAGGTGGCTTTCAGGTCTTTAGCCTTGGTGATATCCGTAAAATTACCGAAGAAGGCGTTCACTTCCGTAATCCAGTGAACGGCGACAAGATTTTCATGGATGCCGAGAAGTCGATGGAAATCCAGAAAGACCTGGGCTCTGACATCGTGATGATCTTCGATGAGTGTACGCCATACCCGGCAACACACGACGAAGCAAAGCAATCAATGGAGATGTCACTGCGTTGGGCACAGCGTAGCCGCAATCACTTTGACAAACTTGATAACAAAAATGCACTATTCGGTATCGTACAGGGTAGTGTATATGAAGACTTGCGTGATGTTTCTGTTGAAGGTCTGACTAACATCGGTTTTGATGGGTATGCAGTGGGTGGTTTGGCTGTCGGTGAGCCAAAAGAAGACATGCACCGTGTTCTTGAACATACTTGTCCGCAACTGCCTGAAGATAAACCACGTTATTTGATGGGCGTAGGCAAACCAGAAGATTTGGTTGAAGGTGTTCGTCGCGGTATCGACATGTTCGATTGCGTGATGCCGACCCGAAATGCCCGTAATGGCCACCTATTTGTAACCGGTGGTGTGATCAAGATCCGTAATGCGAAACATAAAACGGATACAACCCCTCTCGATCCGCACTGTGACTGTTACACTTGTCGCAACTATTCGAAGGCGTATCTGTATCATCTGGATAAGTGTAATGAAATTCTAGGTTCGCGCCTTAATACAATCCACAACTTACGTTACTATCAGCGTTTGATGGCAAGTATCCGTCAGGCGATTGAAGAAGATCGTTTCGATGCATTTGTAGAAGAATTCTACGCGCGTCGAGACCGTGAAGTTCCACCGTTAAAAAAAACGCTTAACAATAAACGAGGACGTTAATAAATGAGTCTTTTCATTTCTCAGGCACATGCCGCAGCTGAAGGTGCTCCACAGGGCGGCAGCATGCAACTTTTCATCATGCTGGGTCTGTTCGCAGTAATTTTCTATTTCATGATTTACCGTCCGCAGGCGAAGCGCGTTAAGGATCATAAGAGCCTAATGTCTTCCATGGGCAAAGGTGATGAAGTGCTAACCAACGGTGGTCTAGTGGGTAAAATCACTAAAGTATCTGAAGAGAACGACTACATCGTGATTGCACTGAATGACACGACGGAAGTCACAATCAAGAAAGATTTCGTTTCTGCAGTACTGCCGAAAGGCACAATGAAATCTCTGTAATTTTTTTTGCTCTAAAGGATCACAGCAGTGTTAAACCGTTATCCCTTGTGGAAGAACCTGATGGTGGTGTTTACACTGCTCATCGGTTTGCTTTACGCACTTCCCAATGTTTACGGTGAAGATCCGGCAATTCAAATCTCCGGGGCGCGTGGCGCCTCGGCAGATATGTCGACGCTGGATGCAGTCACCGAAGATTTAAATCAAAATAAACTCTCTTACAAATCTGTCGCTTTCGAAAACGGTACTGTACTGGTCCGCTTTAACGATACTGATACTCAAATCAGTGCCCGCGATATTCTCAATGAACAGCTTGGTGACGACTTTATCGTCGCACTTAACCTTGCCGCTTCTACTCCTGACTGGCTTGAATCCGTCGGCGCAACCCCAATGAAATTGGGTCTAGACTTGCGCGGCGGTGTGCATTTCTTGATGGAAGTCGACATGGATGCAGCAATGGAGAAGTTGCTGGGTCAGCAGGAAGAAACGTTCCGTACTGAATTGCGAGAGGCCAAAATCCGCTACCGTGCTATCAGTAAAACTGATAACTCGGTCGAAGTTCGCCTGCGTAATGCAGAGCAGTTGGCACAGGCTAAAATCGAGCTGTCGAAGCTTCATTCGGACATGCTGTTCAGCGACAACGACAGCAATGGTCGCTTTGTCCTTTCGGCACTGTTTACTGATGCGCGTCTGCAGGAAATCCGCAACTACGCCGTCGAGCAGAACATTACCATTCTTCGTAACCGTGTGAACGAGCTGGGTGTGGCCGAACCTCTGGTACAGCGTCAGGGCGCGAACCGCATCGTCGTTGAGCTTCCGGGTGTTCAGGATACCGCGCGTGCAAAAGAAATTTTGGGTGCGACGGCAACACTGGAGTTCCGTGAAGTTGACAGCACTGCTGATGTGGCTGCTGCTGTATCTGGCCGTGTTCCGGCTGGCAGCGAGGTGAAATACACTCGTGACCAACGCCCGGCTGTGCTGAAAAAGCGTGTTATTCTGTCGGGTTCTCATATCACCGATGCCAGTTCAAGTGCTGATGAATACGGCCGCCCGCAAGTTAACATCTCGCTAGATAGCGAAGGTGGTAGCAAGATGACAGCGTTCTCGCGTAACAACGTGGGTAAGCTGATGGCGACCGTGTTTACCGAGTACAAAGACAGCGGCGATCGCGATCCTAACGGTAAAGTGATTCTAGAGAAACACGAAGAAGTTATTAACCAGGCAACTATTCAGACTGCACTGGGTCGTAACTTCCGTATTACCGGTATCGACTCTCAGGCTGAAGCGCATAACTTGGCATTGCTATTGCGTGCCGGTGCGTTGATTGCGCCAATCTCTATCGTTGAAGAACGTACAATCGGTCCGTCAATGGGTCAGCAGAATATCGATATGGGTATTCAGGCAATGATCTGGGGCATGGTTGCCGTTATGCTGTTCACTTTAGTGTATTACCGTCGATTTGGTCTATTTGCCAATATGGCATTGTTGATGAACTTGGTGATGATTATCGGTGTGATGTCGATGATCCCGGGTGCGACGATGACCTTACCGGGTATTGCCGGTATTGTTCTGACCGTCGGTATGGCAGTCGATGCAACGTACTGATCTTTGAACGTATCCGTGAAGAGCTTCGTGAAGGTCGCAGCCCTCAGCATGCGATTCAGCAGGGGTATGCAAATGCACTTAGTACGATTGCCGATGCCAACATTACTACCTTGATCACTGCGATTATTCTGTTCGCTGTCGGTACTGGTGCAATAAAAGGTTTTGCTGTTACGCTTTCTATCGGTATCTTGACGTCGATGTTTACGGCGATTATAGGGACTCGTGCGATGGTCAACCTTGTCTATGGCGGTAAGCGCGTCGATAAACTGTCGATCTAAGGAGACGCTGACATGTTTCAAATAATGAAAGCGGATAAAGTGATCGACTTTATGCGTTGGTCGAAAGTTACATTTGTTCTTTCGATTATTATGATTCTCGCGGCAATAGGTACGGTCACGACCCAAAAGCTGAACTGGGGCTTGGACTTTACCGGCGGTACGCTGATTGAAGTTGGTTTCGAGCAGCCTGCCGATTTGGCTAAAATCCGAAATTCACTGGAAAGTGCTGGTTTTGGTGATGCGATTGTTCAGAACTTCGGTACGGCACGTGATGTCATGGTTCGTCTGCAGCCGCGTGAAGATGCAAAGGGTGAGAAGCTGGGTAACCAGATCATCGATGCCCTGAAAGTCGGCACCGGCCAGAGCGTTGAAATGCGCCGTATCGAGTTCGTTGGCCCGAACGTCGGTGACGAACTGGCTGAAGCGGGTGGTTTGGCGATTTTGGTTTCGTTGATCTGTATCTTGCTCTATGTATCGATGCGATTTGAGTGGCGTCTGGCAGCCGGTGCCGTATTGGCACTTGCTCATGATGTGATCATCACCATTGGTATTTTCTCTTTCACTCAGATTGAAATCGATCTGACGATTGTGGCGGCTTTGCTGACCGTTGTCGGTTACTCGCTCAATGATACCATCGTTGTGTTTGACCGTATCCGTGAGAACTTCCGCAAGATGCGTAAGGGCGGTCCAGTTGAGGTGATGAACAACTCGATCACCCAGACACTAAGCCGTACGTTGATCACATCTGCTACAACCCTGTTCGTGGTTATCGCCCTGTTCCTGAAAGGCGGTAGTATGATCCACGGTTTTGCAGCAGCGTTGCTGATTGGTATCACCGTTGGTACGTATTCATCTATCTATGTGGCTTCGGCTCTGGCGCTGAAACTGGGTATTACCCGTGAGCACCTAATGCCACCGCAAGTGGACAAAGAAGGTGAAGAGTTTGACGCGATGCCGTAAAGGTAGCGTGTTCATTCGCTGAATAAAAAAAACGGAGCCGAAAGGCTCCGTTTTTTTTATCTGCTGATTTTAGTCAGCTAATTTTTTTTCTCTGCCGAGAAAAGTGGGTTATTTAGCTTGCCACTCACTAACCGGGCGCTGTTTGCCGCCGTTCATCGGGTTACCCTGCTCGAGCAGCTGGCTGAGCTTTTTATTGTGGGAAAGATCCAGAGCCTTCAACGCATTGTTTCTGACATTGAGCTCTGACAGTGCCGGGTTCTGGGACAGGTCCAACTCAGTCAGTTCGTTATCTGCCGCAAATAGTGCGCGTAGTTTGGGGTGCTGGGAAACATTTAATGCATCGAGTTCATTATCAGTTAGGACCAGCTTCTCAAGACGTTTGGCCTCAGGGAGTGTCAGGTACTTATTTCGTTATGACTAAGGCGCACTTCACGGAGCTCATGGTTTTCTGACAAGTCTAAGCCGTTCAGCTGATTGTCACTCAGGTTGAGGTGGCGCAGATCCGGGGTGTCGGACAGGTCCAGACTCTCTAGGTGGTTATCTTCTAGCGACAATTCCCGAAGGTTTTCGAAGTATTTGACTTCAGCGGCGGAACGGATATTACGGCCACCACAATCTAGCTCGGTGATATCGTCGGGGTAAGTATCGCCGGTTTCTAGTACGCAGGCACGGAAGTTTTGATCGACGAAGGGAATAGCCTCGATCGTATCATAATGCTGCTCGCAACCGCCTAGTAGCAAAGGTAGTGAACAGGCAAATAGGGTGCCGAGAGGCAAGGGAAGTGTTTTGAATGCGGGCATTAATGTCACCTAATCGAATGCATTATTATCATAGGTGGAGGGTATCATAGAAGCGCTTTTATTCGTTATAAGTAACTGTATTAAAGAAGAAAAATAAGGTGTGGATAAAGAAAAACCCCGTCAGCAAAGCTGGCGGGGTTTGGCTTTCGGTTAATAACCGATAATTACTTGGCTAATGCATCGCTACCGTGTTCACGGATCTTAGCAAGCATAGGCTTCACTACGCGTGCGTTACCAGCAACGATGTTGCCAGACGTCAGGTAGTTAGTGTTACCAGTAAAGTCAGTACAGATAGCACCTGCTTCACGTGCAATTAGCTCGCCCGCAGCCAGTTCCCAAGGCTTCTGGCCCAGCTTGAATACACCGTCAACACGGCCCGCAGCCAGGTAGCAAAGATCAAGTGCAGTAGAACCACACTGGCGCATGTCATCACACTCGATGAATAGCGCGTTTTGGATCTTCATGTAGCTTTCAGCGTGCTGCTTGGCAGCAAAAGGAAGGCCTGTTGCCAGAGTAGTGCCGCTTAGGTCACGAGGCTGGGAAGCACGAACACGCTGGCTGTTAAGCTGTGCGCCAGAGCCGCGAGTTGCCGTGAATAGTTCGTTACGAGCAGGATCGTAAACAGCAGCAACTTCTGTACGGCCACGCATACGTAGGGCTACAGAGATTGCGAAGTGAGGTAAACCGCGAACGAAGTTTTTGGTGCCATCCACTGGGTCGATGATCCACTGACACTCTTTGTCTCTACCTTCTTTGTTACCAGTCTCTGCACCGATGATGCAATGATCAGGGTAAGACTTAAGGATAGTATCGATGATGATAGCTTCTGCTTCTTGATCGATGTTGGTAACAACATCATTACCTTTATTGGCAACTTCAATTGACTGAGGTTTTTCTAGAGATTTAATGACATGGTCACCAGCCTTTCGCGCAGCGCGAATGGCGATATTAAGCATCGGATGCATAGGATCTTCCCAACGGATGTTAAAGAACTAAAAAGCGGCGGCGAGTATATCAGAGCTAGGGCAAAAAGGAAGTGGTTATTTTTTTTGCTCGAGATAAATCTAACTCTCAAATATCATACAAAAAGGTATAAAATCCCAGTCATAGGTATAATGTTTTTACATGTTTTCTCCATTTTTGGAAAGGGTGTGTTAAAATCCTTTCGCTTTAAGAATTCGTCGGATAATAGCTTTTTCATGTTAGATAAAATCAGTGTTGTTTTAATAGGTACCTCTCATCCGGGCAATATCGGCTCGGCGGCTCGTGCAATGAAAGTGATGGGTCTGACCAATCTGGTGTTGGTCGATCCTGCATGTGAAATCGATGAGAAATCTTATGCTTTGGCTGCAGGTGCTGCTGATATTGTTGAAAATGCCAGAATTGTCTCGACCCTGGATGAAGCCATTGCTGATTGCGGCCTGGTGGTTGGTTCAAGTGCGCGCTCTCGTACACTGGAGTGGCCACAACTCGACCCGCGTGAGTGTGGGATCAAGTCGATTGCCGAAGCTAATAGCCACAATGTCGCCATTTTATTTGGCCGAGAGCGTACAGGCCTGACTAATGAAGAGCTGCAAAAATGCCACTGTCATGTTTATATTCCGGCAAATCCTGACTACAGCTCACTGAATCTTGCGATGGCAGTACAGACTGTCAGCTACGAGATCCGCATGGCGTATCTGGAGCAGGAAAAATACTCCGGTGAAACCAAGGTGGAAGAGTACCCGCGTACCAAAGAACTGGAAATGTTCTACGACCATCTTGAAAGAGTCACCACGCAGACCCAATTTATTAATAAGAAGCACCCGGGAATGGTGATGGCGAAACTTCGCCGACTATTTACCCGTGCTCGCCCAGAGCAGCAGGAGTTAAATATCCTGCGAGGCATCTTATCCTCAGTTGAAAAATCGCTAGAAAATCGCGGTAAATAGACATATAAACCTTATGGTTAAAAGCCTGACTAAAACAGTCAGGTAAATACTTGACCGTTTTAGTCAGGTATGCGACACTCCTCCCATACATATAAGTGGGTAGCGGTGTGTTATGAGATTGACATCAAAAGGAAGATACGCAGTAACAGCCATGCTGGATGTGGCTCTGCATTCTCAAGATGGTCCTGTCCCTCTGGCTGATATTTCAGAGCGCCAGGGGATTTCACTGTCTTATTTGGAGCAGCTTTTCTCTCGATTGCGCAAAGCTGGTCTGGTAGCCAGTGTTCGTGGTCCTGGTGGTGGTTACCGCCTGGGTGAAGATGCAGACAGCATTGCAGTAGGTATGGTTATTGCGGCTGTTGATGAATCGGTTGATGCCACCAAGTGTCATGGTAAAGGAGATTGTCAGGGCGGTGTACGTTGTTTGACACATACTCTGTGGCACGATTTGAGCTCCCGCATCAGCGGCTTTTTGAACAACATCACTCTTGGCGAGCTGATGAAAGACAATGATGTACAAGAAATTTCTGGTCGACAGGATCAGGGGCGACATAAGACATCATTTGTAAATAATAATACACACGACAGCGCCACTATAGGTGTCGATGTTCGCTCCTAGAGACTAGACGTCCGTGTTTTCGGAGATGAAGATGAAACTGCCAATATATTTTGATTATTCCGCTACTTGCCCAGTAGATCCCCGTGTTGCTGAGAAGATGATGCAATGCCTGACTATGGATGGTAACTTCGGCAACCCGGCTTCTCGTTCTCACCGTTATGGTTGGCAGGCAGAGGAAGCAGTCGATACGGCACGTGAAAATATTGCTGATTTGCTAAATGCAGATCCACGCGAAATCGTTTTTACGTCAGGTGCTACTGAATCTGACAACCTGGCGATTAAAGGTGCGGCGCATTTCTACGGGAAAAAAAAGGTAAGCATGTCATTACCTGTAAAACAGAGCACAAAGCGGTTCTGGACCCATGCCGCCAGCTAGAGCGTGAAGGCTATGAGGTAACCTATCTTGAGCCAGAGTCAAACGGTTTGATTGACATGGCGAAGCTGCGTGATGCAATACGTGAAGACACGGTATTGGTTTCTATCATGCATGTGAACAACGAAATTGGTGTGATTCAGGATATCGCAGCTATTGGCGAGATGTGTCGTGAGAAAAAAAAGTGATTTTTCACGTCGATGCTGCCCAGTCTGCCGGTAAACTGCCAATCGACGTTCAGGAAATGAAAGTTGATCTGATCTCACTGTCTGCGCACAAAATTTACGGTCCAAAAGGTATTGGTGCCCTATACGTACGTCGTAAGCCTCGTATCCGCCTGGAAGCTCAGATGCACGGTGGCGGTCATGAGCGTGGTTTCCGCTCAGGTACCTTGGCGACTCACCAAATTGTCGGTATGGGTGAAGCATGCCGTATTGCCAAAGAAGACATGGACAACGATTATCAGCACGCCCTTGTGCTGCGTAACCGTCTGCTTGAAGGTGTCAAAGACCTTGAAGCGATGACCGTCAATGGTGATATGGATCAGCGTCTACCGAACAACCTGAATATCAGCTTTGCTTTCGTCGAAGGTGAATCACTGTTGATGGCACTGAAAGATCTTGCGGTGTCTTCTGGTTCAGCGTGTACATCTGCAAGTTTGGAGCCTTCGTACGTATTACGTGCGCTGGGTCTGAATGATGAACTGGCACACAGCTCAATTCGCTTCTCTTTCGGTCGATTCACGACAGAAGAAGAAGTAGACTATGCAGTCTCGCAAATCCGCGGTGCGGTTGAGAAATTGCGTGAAATGTCTCCGTTGTGGGATATGTATAAAGAAGGCATTGACCTGAACACAGTCGAGTGGGCACACCACTAATCTTGCGGTCATAACGTATTCGAGGAGATATATCATGGCATATAGCGAAAAAGTCATCGATCATTATGAGAACCCGCGTAACGTGGGCTCGTTTGACAAAAACGACAAGAGCATCGGCAGCGGCATGGTGGGTGCACCAGCTTGTGGCGATGTAATGAAACTTCAGATCAAAGTCACTGAAGAAGGCATCATCGAAGATGCGAAGTTTAAAACATACGGTTGTGGTTCTGCTATCGCATCAAGCTCGCTGATCACCGAGTGGGTGAAAGGCAAGAGTTTGGATGAAGCGGCTTCCATCAAGAACTCAGCAATTGCTGAAGAGCTTGAGTTGCCACCAGTCAAAGTTCACTGCTCAATTCTTGCTGAAGATGCAATTAAAGCCGCAGTTAGCGATTATAAAAAGAAACACGAAGACAATTAATTTTCTGAGGGTTGTTGTATGGCCATTACTATTACTGAAGCGGCGGCAAGTCGCGTAGCTACTTTCCTAGAGAGCCGAGGCAAAGGCATTGGCCTACGTTTAGGTGTCCGGACTTCAGGATGTTCAGGAATGGCTTATGTCCTTGAATTCGTTGATGAACTGAATGAAGAGGATACGGTATTCGAAGAGATGGGCGTTAAGATCATTATTGATGCCAAGAGCCTTGTTTATCTCGACGGTACCGAGCTGGATTTTGCCAAAGAAGGGCTAAATGAAGGTTTTCAGTTCAACAACCCGAACGTATCAAGCGAATGTGGTTGTGGTGAGAGCTTCAACGTCTAACCGCTGCATCAACTGAGCCTGATTGCTACCTGTGTCGCTTTCAGGTTCGGTCCTTATAGATATCAGACGCTATATGAATCATTTCGAATTATTTGGGCTACCTTTCCAATTTGAACTGGATGGTAGCCTTCTTTCAACTCAGTTCCGGGAACTGCAACGTCGTTTCCATCCAGATAATTTCGCGCTTGCCTCAGAACGAGATCGCTTGATGGCTGTTCAGAAAGCCGCGCAAATTAACGATGCCTTTCAAACGCTAAAACAACCCATTTCTCGCGCAGAGTACATGCTGTCGGAGAAACATGTGGATATTCGCGGCGAGCATAAGACATTGCAAGACCCTGAGTTTTTAATGCAGCAGATGGAACTGCGTGAAGCTCTTGAAGAAATCCCTGACGCCAGTGATCCCGAAACGGCGCTGTTTGACTTTGAACAGCAGGCTTCGGCGATGTATAAATCACAGGTGAAGGATCTTGAGCAACTGTTAAATAATGAAAGTTGGGACCAAGCGGCGGATGCCGTGCGCAAGCTAAAATTTATTGATAAGCTGCGTTATGAGGTTGAGCGTCTTGAAGAGACTTTGCTTGACTGATCTTTCCCGACTCCAGCACTAACTCCACAGGAACGATAATGGCACTGTTACAGATTGCTGAACCAGGTCAAAGTGCAGCACCGCACCAACATAAACTGGCGGTGGGTATTGATCTGGGTACCACAAACTCTCTCGTGGCTGCGGTTCGCAGCGGCGTTACGGAAACGTTACAGGATGCACAAGGTCAGCCGATTTTGCCGTCGGTTGTACATTACGGTGAAAATGATGCCGTATTGGTTGGCCAGCAAGCTAGAGATTTGGCTCAACAGGATCCTGAAAATACGATTTTTTTTCCGTAAAGCGCATGATGGGTCGTTCATTGGCTGATATTCAGCAGCGTTATCCACAGCTGCCATATCAGTATAAGGCGACCGATAATGGCCTGCCTCAGCTAATAACCCGTAACGGGGTAGTGAATCCGATTCAGGTATCGGCAGAGATTTTGAGATCACTCAGTGAGCGTGCCAAAGAGACCCTCGGTGGTGACTTGGAAGGCGTTGTGATCACCGTTCCTGCCTATTTTGACGATGCCCAGCGTGCTGGCACCAAAGATGCGGCGAAACTGGCGAATCTAAATGTACTTCGCCTGCTCAATGAGCCGACTGCAGCAGCGATAGCCTATGGGCTGGACTCTGGTCAGGAAGGTGTCATCGCTGTATACGACCTAGGTGGCGGTACGTTCGATATCTCTATCCTGCGCCTATCGAAAGGTGTTTTCGAGGTAATGGCAACCGGCGGTGACTCTGCGCTGGGCGGGGATGATTTTGACCACTTGCTGGCTGGTTGGATTGCCGAGCAAGCTGGTTTTAACGGTAACTTATCGGCACAGCAGTTACGTGCATTACATGATGCCGCAACGGCAGCTAAAATTGCCTGAGTGATGCCGATGAAGCGGCTATTGACGTGTTGGGCTGGCAGGGAGCGGTTAGTCGCGAACAGTTTAATACACTGATCCAGCCGCTGGTGAAGAAAACCCTGATGGCTTGCCGCCGTGCTATTAAAGATGCAGCGATAGAAATCGACGAAGTCATTGAAACCGTGATGGTCGGTGGTTCGACACGCGTTCCTATGGTACGAGAGATGGTCGGCAATTACTTTGGCAAGACACCACTGACTTCGATCGATCCGGATCAGGTTGTTGCTGTTGGTGCCGCTATTCAGGCTGATATTCTGGCGGGTAATAAGCCAGATTCCGATATGCTGCTGCTTGACGTTATTCCACTATCACTGGGTATCGAAACCATGGGGGGAATGGTTGAGAAAATCATTCCTCGTAATACAACGATCCCAGTAGCCCGTGCCCAGGAATTTACCACGTTCAAAGATGGCCAGACAGCAATGTCAGTGCATATTGTACAGGGCGAACGTGAAATGGTGAGCGACTGCCGCTCGTTGGCACGCTTCACACTACGGGGTATCCCTGCCATGGCCGCAGGAGCGGCCCATATCCGCGTAACCTACCAGGTTGATGCGGATGGCTTGCTATCTGTGACAGCAATGGAGAAAAGTAGTGAAGTACAATCATCCATTCAGGTGAAGCCGTCTTATGGTTTGACCGATGATGAAATTGCAACCATGATCCGCGAGTCGATGACTCATGCGCAGGAAGATAAAGACGCCCGTACTTTGGCCGAGCAACAGGTTGAAGCGGACCGCGTCCTTGAAGGATTGATTACGGCGCTGGCTGCAGACGGTGATACTCTGCTGACTAAAGAAGAGCGTGATGAGCTAGAAGCTGTCATGATGGAACTTGTTCAATTGCGCCAGGGTACTGACCCGTATGCGATTGAGCTAGGTATTAAGAAAACAGATAAAGCTAGTCAGGATTTTGCCTCTCGCCGAATGGATAAATCCATTCGTCAGGCACTGGCTGGTCAATCGATTGATGAGGTTTAGGCATGCCTAAAATTGTTGTACTCCCCCACGAAGATCTTTGCCCTGAGGGTGCTGTACTGGAAGCAGAAAGCGGCCAAACGGTACTGGATGTTGCACTGAAAAATGGCATCGGTATTGAGCATGCATGCGAAAAATCCTGTGCTTGCACCACTTGTCATGTGATCATTCGTGAAGGTTTTGACTCACTGGAAGAAAGTGAGGAGCTGGAAGATGACATGCTGGACAAGGCATGGGGCCTTGAGCCAGAATCTCGCTTGGGTTGTCAGGCGGTAGTGGCTGATGAAGACTTAGTGGTAGAAATTCCGAAATATACCCTTAACCTAGCTTCCGAGAACCACTAGGGCTAGCGACTGGCCTGCCTGTTCATCGTTACTTCATAGATGAACAGGCAGGTATTTTGGGTATACAATAAAGTATTCCTCCCCAGCCAATAGAAGGTGAATGTTATGAGCTTGAAATGGATTGACTCACAAGAACTGGCGATTGAGCTGGCCGAACACTTCCCAGATATTGACCCAGCAACGATAAGGTTTACCGATCTTCGCGAGTGGATATTGGCGCTGGAAGATTTTGATGATGATCCTGAACACTGTAACGAGCGTATTCTTGAAGCCGTACAGACGTGCTGGATAGAAGAAGCAGACTGACACCATTATCCAGCTTACTTTTAGCAACCCATTTATCAGCATCACATCTTTCATCATTGCATCTAGCGCATCACCCGACTTCCCGAAACTGTTCCCCTTACGCTCATTATTCAATGAGTGGCATCTGCAACACGATCTTGCTCTTACTCTTGATGTAAACACCTTGTTTATTTTGAGATGTCGAGGCACAGTAACGAAAATTTCTGATTTTTTTTGGTTTTTCACAATATGATCAACCATGATTTTGGAGTTTGGCAGGCCCAATAGTCTGCTTTGTTATTATTCAGTCAGTCACTCCCTTGCAATACAAGACAATGCCCCCATAACTTCTGTAGGTGTGGTAACAGTGATGTCATCATTTTGTTGCTTGATCACGATACAGAAATTGGGAGTGAGTCGGTTTACAGAGACGGCTGAACCCTATAATTGGTATTCACAGTACAATGAGCCAACCATTGATGTGAGTAGCAGAACCCAAGGAGTAATTCATGTCTGCCAATATGTTCATATTCTTATCCCAGGAACCTGCCGATGAGAAGTGGGGCAAAAATGCATTAGTGACGTTTGAAGCTAAAGGCACAATAGTTCATCTGACGGATGAAACCCCATTGGCCGCTATCCAGCGTGCAGGACGCAAATTGGATGCACAAGGTATCAAGCAAGTAACATTGGCAGGTGATGACTGGGATCTAGAGAGTATTTGGGCATTTATTCAGGGCCACCGTAATGCCAAGCCAGGCAACGAAGTGAGCTGGAGCGGACTGAGCGAAGCGGACGAAGCCGAACTTCAGGCTCGTCTGACAGCGACGAACTGGGTACGTGAAATCATCAACCAGTCTGCTGAAATTGTCCGTCCGTCGCAGCTGGCATCACGTGCTGGTGAGTTTATCAAATCGCTGGCACCGGAGCATGTGACCTATAAGATCATCAAGGGCAACGATTTGCTGGATGAAGGATGGAATGGTATTCACACCGTGGGACGTGGTTCTGAGCGCTCTTCGGCGATGCTGCGCTTGGACTATAATCCAACAGGTGATGCTGACGCACCAGTGCATACTTGTCTGGTTGGTAAGGGGATCACTTTTGACTCAGGCGGTTACAGCATGAAACCGTCAGCCGGTATGACAGCCATGAAGGCTGATATGGGTGGATCTGCAATGGCCACAGGTGGCCTGGCTCTGGCGATTGCCCGTGGCACCAACAAGCGTATCAAGCTTATTTTGTGCTGTGCCGAGAATATGGTTTCTGGTCGTGCTTTCAAGCTGGGTGACATCATTACCTATAAGAATGGTAAAACAGTTGAGATCCTCAATACCGATGCCGAAGGTCGTTTGGTTCTGGCTGACGGCTTGATTTATGCCAGCTCGCAAAACCCAGAGGTGATCATCGATTGCGCGACACTTACCGGTTCGGCGAAAAATGCACTGGGTAATGATTATCATGCGCTGTTTAGCTTCGATCATGCGTTGGCGCAGCAGGCGCTGATGGCGGCAAGTGACGAGCTGGAAGGACTATGGCCTCTGCCGCTTGCTGATCATCACCGTGCCATGATGCCATCTAACTTTGCCGATTTGTCGAATGTTTCCATGGGGGATTTCCTGCCTGGAGCGAGTACAGCCGCGGCGTTCCTGTCCTACTTTGTTGACGATTACAAAAATGGCTGGATGCATATTGATGCCAGTGGTACATACCGTAAAACGGCCAACGATAAATGGTGTGCAGGGGCAACAGGAATGGGGGTACGTACCCTGGCAAACATTCTTTGTGACGAAGAGTAAACGATAGAAGATAGAACAAGCGATATACACTAATACCAAATCACCGCCGCGGACACCGTTGCGGTGATTTGTCACTAAAAACGGAAAGGGTGTTTATGTTAAGGATTACACTTTCGGCTGAGCCAAGCGCGGGAGCGTGGGGCGAGAAAGCGCTGCTGTCGTATCAGGAAGACGGCGCGGTGATCCATTATAGGAACGATTACCCGCTGCGCCGCATTCAGCAGGCTGCTCGCCGGCTGCAATCTCAAGGAGCGGCCCAGGTTAGTCTTGAGGGTGATGGATGGAGCTATGAGCGCCAATGGGCATTTTACTGTGCTTTGCCGCCACCATGAAGCCTGTTGAGCTTAAGTGGGCGTCAGTTGATGAAGATGAGCTGGAGCTTCTTAATGCCCGTCGTCGTAGCAGCGCATGGGTACGCCAAGTCGTCAATGCGACACCTGAAGACATGTATCCGGAGAAACTAGCCAACGATGCCATTGAATTTTTGTCATCCATAGCGGGTGATAAAATTAGCCATGAGCTACTGATAGGCAACCAGCTGTTGGAGCAGGGCTGGATCGGGACTCACAGTGTGGGCCGGGCCAGCAGCCGACCACCGGTAATGCTTACATTGGATTTTAATCCAACCGGTGATGCTAATGCTCCCGTTTCGGCTTGCTTAGTGGGCAAGGGGATTACCTTTGATTCCGGTGGCTACAGCCTTAAATCCAGTGCAGGCATGGTTTCGATGAAGTGCGATATGGGGGGTGCGGCTACCGTGACTGCTGCACTGGGCTATGCGATTGAGCAAGGTTTGCGCCAACGTGTGAAGTTGATCTTATGTTGTGCAGAAAACATGGTAGCGGGTAACGCCTATAAGCTTGGTGATGTGCTAACGTACAAGAACGGGCTGACGGTAGAAGTGGTCAATACTGATGCTGAGGGGCGTTTGGTATTGGCTGATGGCCTGATTGCTGCTGGTGAGACCAAAGCTCCGCTTATTATTGATGCAGCTACATTAACTGGCGCGGCGATGATGGCGTTAGGCACTGATTACAATGCATTGTTTGGTCTTGATAGATCTTTGTTGCAACACGCGCAGCAGCTTTCAGAGCTAGTCAATGAGCCAGCCTGGCCGCTTCCACTGGAAAAGTGGCACCAGGCAAACTGCCCGTCCCATTATGCTGATACGGCGAACAGCCGGATACAGAAGGGCGGTGGAATGGGGGGCGCATCGAATGCTGCTGCCTTCCTGTCTCGGTTTGTTGATACCGAATCAAGTCGCTGGATCCATTTTGATTTGGCTGCATGTTTCCGGGATAGCGCAGATAGTCGCTGGGCTGCTGGAGCGACAGGATTGGGTGTCGCGAACATTGCAGCGTTGCTGCTGTAGCTTTTATTGTGGGCGGAGGAGGCTAGTTGCTCGAGCCTCCATTGGACTCACGTCATAGTGATGAACTGATTCAAAAGGAAGAATAATAATGACAATTGAAAGAACATTTTCCATCGTTAAGCCTGATGCCGTGAAGCGTAATCTGGTTGGTGCTATTTACCAGCGTTTTGAAAATGCAGGCCTGAAAATTGTTGCTGCCAAGATGCTGCATTTAAATGCAGAAAAAGCCCAGGCTTTTATGCCGAGCATGAAAATAAACCTTTTTTTTCGATGATTTAGTGTCATTTATGACATCTGGCCCTGTGTTGGTGCAGGTACTGGAAGGTGAAGATGCGATTGTGCGTTACCGTGAACTGATGGGGAAAACCAATCCCGAAGAGGCTGCATGCGGGACCATTCGTGCCGATTTTGCCTTGAGTATGCGTCATAACTCGGTGCACGGTTCAGACAGTCCCGAATCTGCCGCCCGTGAAATTGCTTATTTCTTTGCTGATGACGAAATATGTCCTCGCGGTTAGAAATGCCGGTTAAATTTTAACCAAAACAGATTATTAACGGGAAGCCTTGGCTTCCCGTTTTGTTTTGTGCGCTTAAATTGCCGCGGTTGCTAAAATATCCTTATGGAGATACCCAAACGACTTCAGGATGCAGATTCAGAGCTTCATCTGGGAGTTCAATTCAAATGAAATTTGTACAGGAATGGAATTCCCTTTTAAGCATATTTCGTGAAGAAGTGAGCTTCCAGAGGAGCTCCCGGAGGGCGAGTTTCAATGGTTCTTATTCTTCGTTTGCCCTTTTTAAAGAGATACTATTCATGCAAATGGCAGCCTTGACTAAGAACCATTGAACTCTCGCTGAATTCCGCATCCTGAAGTGGTTTGGGTATCCTAGTGGAAACTGAACAGCAAAGGCTGTACAATTTCGCGCCTTGAATTGTCCTGTTACATGCAGCCACCCTACTTGAGGTTGCCAAGGCGCAGAATCAGTCATTATTTAGTGAGGCAACAACCGATGACAACAGTCAAAACTAATCTGCTGGATTTCGATCGCAAGGGTCTGCGAAAATATTTCGCTGACGAGCTTGGTGAAAAACCATTCCGTGCTGATCAGATCATGAAGTGGATCTACCATTTCGGTTGTGACGACTTTGAGCAGATGACAAACATCAACAAGAAGCTTCGTGAGAAACTAAAGCGTGTTGCTGAAATTCGTGCACCTTATGTATCTGAAGCCCAGCATTCTTCTGACGGTACCATCAAGTGGGCGATGCGGGTTGGTGATCAGGACGTAGAAACGGTTTATATCCCGGACGAAGACCGTGCAACCCTCTGTGTTTCATCTCAGGTGGGTTGTGCGTTGGAATGCAAGTTCTGCTCGACGGCCCAGCAGGGCTTTAACCGTAACTTGCGCGTATCGGAAATTATCGGCCAGGTCTGGCGTGCAGCGAAAGAGATCGGCATCGAAAAAGAGACAGGCCGCCGTCCGATCACCAATGTGGTAATGATGGGGATGGGCGAACCGCTGCTGAATATGAAAAACCTGATCCCTGCGCTAGAGATCATGCTTGATGACTTGGGTTTTGGCCTATCGAAGCGTCGGGTGACAGTATCGACATCCGGTGTCGTTTCAGGTCTTGATCAGATGACGGGTAACATTGATGTGGCGTTGGCCATTTCGCTGCATGCGCCGACTGATGAGCTGCGTTCGCAAATCATGCCGGTCAATGATCGCTGGAATATTGAGACGTTCCTTGAGTCGGTGCGTCGTTATGTTGATTCAACGAATGCGAACCGTGGCCGTGTTACAGTGGAATATGTGCTGCTGGATCATGTTAATGACGATATGGACCATGCGCGCCAGCTGGCTAAGTTATTGAAAGATACCCCAGCGAAAATTAACTTGATCCCATTTAATCCGTATCCGGGTTCACCATACAAGAAGCCAAGCAACTCGCGTATAGATCGCTTCATGAAAACGTTGATGGAGTATGACTTTACCGTAACCGTGCGTAAAACACGTGGTGATGATATCGATGCGGCATGCGGACAATTGGTCGGTGATGTGATTGACCGCACGAAACGAACACAAGCGAAGCAACAAAAAGGTGAACAAATCTCTGTAAAAGCAGTCTAATTACAGATGCCTATACCAGGTCTGGATTGACGTTGCCTGGTATTAGCAAATACATGGACGTTGGTTTGGGGAAAATATGGCACGGTGGACGATGTCCCCTCTATTGTGTAGTTTGTTAATTGGCTGTGTCACAGTCGATGAGGCTGGCAATAGAAACGAAATTGACAATATAGAAGTGTCTGAGGCCAGAATATCTCTTGGCCTTAGTTATCTGGAATCTGGCAATGGCAGCGAGCTCGTGATAATCTTGAGCTGGCGCTTGACTACGCGCCGCGATATTATCGAGCACAGAACGCGATGGCCTATTACTATCAGCAAGTCGATGAACCGGCTGCCGCTGAGGAAATGTACAAACAGGCGTTACAAAATTCGCCAAAAAAAATGGCGATGTTCAGAATAACTATGGTGTATTCTTGTGTAGTCAGCAGCGCTACGATGATGCTATCGCTGCTTTCGAGAAAGCCATTAAACAGCCAAATTACTACCAGACTTCGGCTAGTTATGAGAATGCCGCTTTTTGTAGCCTCAAAAGTGGTAACAAACTGCAAGCTAAAGGGTACTTTGAAAAAGCCCTTGCTTATGAACCTTATCAGCCGAAATCAATGTTACAGCTGGCGCAGCTGGAAATAGACTCCCACAATTTGAACGATGCGCGCGCCATGCTTTTTAAATTCAATAAGAGGTACGGGTACAATGCAGACAGCTTATTACTGCTGCTCCAGCTTGAAAGTGATGCCGGACGCTTAACTCATGTTGAGAAGTATGCCAGCTTGCTCAAAGAGCACTACCCGAACTCACAGCAATATCAAAAATATCTAGCCAATGAATACTGAACAGAACGAAGATCTATCAACAGAAGAAGTCATTCGTCCGGGGGATATGCTACGTCAGGCTCGTGAGCAGCTTGGCTATTCACAGAAGGATATTGCCAGCCGGTTGAGGCTTCGCCTCTCGGTGATCAATGACATCGAAGATAATAATTATGAAAAATCACAGCTAGCCACGTTTACACGTGGCTATGTGCGTTCATACGCCAAGTTTGTCGGATTAGATGAAGCCGACGTGCTTGCCAAGCTGGATTTGCATGGACATGCACAGCCTCAAGACCACGAGATGCAGAGTTTTTCTCGTCGAACTAAACGAGAAGCTCATGATAGCCGTATTATGCGCCTGACCTGGGCGCTGGCGATCATTTTGGTTGGATTGACGGGCATCTGGTGGTGGCAGAATTTGCAGATGGAACCTGAGAGCGCGGCATTGGAGTTTTCCGAGCAGAGCCAACCGTTGGATGAATCTTTGGCCGGTGCAAACTCGCCAACGGTTAGCAATGAAGAGCTATCAGCCGCCGATATCAGTGCGGCGGCAGAAGGTACGGCTCTGGAGGAGATTGCCCCCCTGGCTGTTGACGCCCCCTCCGAATCTGTCGAGCCTATTTTAAGTTTTGATGACAGCTTCAGCAGCGAGCCGGCGTCTTCAGTTCTCGATGTTGAGGAAACTGACAGTGCTGACAGCCTGGCTTCTCTTCAAACGCCTGACACAACCTCAGAAGATGCAGCGGTTGCGGTTATTGAATCCGAATTGAAACTGACTTTCAGTGCTGATTGCTGGGTCGATATACGTGATGCCAACGGCAAGCGGCTCGACACCGGGATCAAGAAGTCGGGTGAAGTACTTAATTTAGATGGTGCCGCACCATTTAAACTGGTGCTAGGTGCGCCGGGTGCTGTTAAAATAAGCTACAAAGGTGAACCGGTCGACCTCAGTAAATATCCGGTTGGTAAAGTAGCCCGATTGAAGCTGCCGCAGTAAACAGAGTGAATGTAATGCATAACGAGTCTCCAATTAAACGTCGTCAGTCTACCCGGATCTATGTCGGGGATGTCCCAATTGGTGATGGCGCCCCAATTGCTGTTCAGTCGATGACCAACACGCGTACGACTGATGTTGAAGCCACTGTCGCGCAGATCAAATCCTTGGAAAAAGTTGGTGCGGATATCGTTCGGGTATCAGTACCGACAATGGATGCTGCCGAAGCATTTAAGCAGATCAAGCAACAGGTGAATCTCCCGCTGGTTGCCGATATCCATTTTGACTACCGTATCGCCCTGAAAGTGGCCGAATATGGTGTCGATTGCTTGCGCATTAATCCGGGCAACATCGGTAATGAAAGCCGTATTCGCTCAGTGGTTGATTGCGCGCGCGATAACAATATTCCGATCCGTATCGGTATCAATGGTGGTTCGCTGGAGAAAGATATTCAGCTGAAGTATGGTGAACCAACACCAGAAGCACTGGTTGAGTCGGCGATGCGCCATGTTGATATTCTTGACCGTCTGAACTTTGATCAGTTTAAAGTCAGCGTCAAGGCGTCTGATGTATTTCTTGCTGTCGAGTCATACCGCAAACTGGCTGCACAAATTAAGCAGCCGTTGCATTTAGGGATCACCGAAGCGGGTGGCCTGCGAGCTGGCTCGGTGAAATCAGCGGTTGGCCTGGGTATGCTTCTGTCCGAGGGTATTGGTGATACATTGCGTGTTTCACTGGCAGCCGATCCGATTGAAGAGATCAAGGTCGGCTTTGATATCCTCAAGTCATTGCGTATTCGTTCCCGCGGTATTAACTTTATCGCCTGCCCAACTTGCTCGCGTCAAGAATTTGATGTGATTGGCACCGTGAACGAGCTGGAGCAACGCCTTGAAGATATCACTATCCCTATGGATGTATCTGTGATTGGCTGTGTGGTTAATGGCCCTGGCGAAGCAGAAGTCTCACATCTGGGTATTGCTGGCGGTAACCGCAAGAGTGCTTTCTATGATGACGGGATCCGTCAGAAAGAGCGCTTTGACAATGATAACGTTATCGATCAGCTAGAAACCAAAATCCGTGCAAAAGCATCAATGCTAGATGTCAATAATCGCATTGATATAACGGAAAAATAGCAAAATATGCCTGAACCACGCTCTGATCCTCAGGGCGTGGTTCACTATTTTTGCCAGAACCTATATATTCGATTCAATTCCCCATCGGTTAACGAGAATACACGTGGCGAAACAAATTCAAGCAATTCGAGGCATGAACGACTGCCTACCAACACAATCACCGCTTTGGCACAAAGTGGAAGATACTATTAAGCAAGTAGTTAGCGCATATGGCTATAATGAAATACGTATGCCTATCGTTGAATCTACGCATTTGTTCAAGCGTGCTATCGGTGAAGTGACGGATGTCGTTGAAAAAGAGATGTACACGTTTGACGATCGCAACGGTGACAGCCTGACCCTGCGTCCGGAAGGCACGGCTGGATGTGTGCGTGCCGGGATCCAGAATGGTCTGCTGTACAACCAGGAGCAGCGCCTGTGGTACACCGGCCCAATGTTCCGCCACGAACGTCCGCAGAAAGGCCGCTATCGTCAGTTCCATCAGTTTGGTGTCGAAGTATTTGGCCTAAATGGTCCAGATGTGGACGCCGAGTTAATCATGATGATGGCGCGCTTCTGGCGTGAACTGGGCATTTTTGAGCACGTTCGTCTGGAGCTGAACTCAATCGGTTCTTTGGAAGCGCGTGCAACATACCGTACCGCTCTGGTGGCGTTTCTTGAGCAGCATCTGGATGTACTGGATGACGACTGCAAGCGCCGCATGCACACCAACCCATTGCGTGTGCTTGATACTAAAAATCCAGCTGTTCAGGAGATTTTGGTCGACGCACCTAAACTGTCTGAGTACTTAGATGAAGAATCTAAGCAACATTTTGCCGGTTTATGTGAACTATTAGACGCTGCTGGTATCGAATATCAAGTAAATGAACGTCTTGTACGTGGTTTAGATTATTATAACCGCACTGTATTTGAGTGGGTTACCGAAAGCTTGGGTGCTCAGGGTACCGTATGTGCAGGTGGTCGTTACGATGGTCTGGTTGAGCAGCTTGGCGGTAAAGCAACCCCGGCGGTTGGCTTTGCGATGGGCCTTGAGCGTCTGGTTTTGCTGATGGAAACTCTGGAGCTGACTGATGTACGCCGCTCGGTAGATGTTTACATGGTGACAGCCGGCGAAGGCACTATGATGGCAGGCATGAAGCTGGCAGAGAAACTTCGTGAAGAAGTACCGGGCCTGCGCGTAATGAGCCATTTCGGTGGTGGTAGCTTCAAGAAACAGTTTAAACGTGCCGACAATGTTGGCGCTGCTATTGCGCTTGTTCTTGGTGAGAACGAGATTGCCGAAAACACAGTAGTTGTAAAAGATCTATGTGGTGGTGAGCAAACTGCCATGGCGCAGGACGACGTAGCTGCGAAGCTTGCAGAATTGATTTAAGAGAGGACAGGAAGTGGACGACAACATCACAGAAGAGCAACAGGTTGAACAGATTAAGGCTTGGTGGAAAGAGAACGGTAAAGCCGTTGTTCTGGGTGCTGTGATTGGTCTGGGTGGTCTGTACGGTTGGCGTTATTACCAGGGTGAAGTACAGGCTGCCAAAGAACAGGCATCTGATGCTTATACTCAGGTGATAAACCGTCTGGAAAGCGGCAGCACTGATGCTGTAGCAGATGTTCAGGCTTTCATTACTGGTCATGAAAGTAGCCAGTATTCTGTGCTGGCTGCGTTGCAGCTGGCCAAGGCTCAAGTGACGCAGGGTGAGCTGGATGCGGCAGCCGAGCAGCTGAGTTGGGCAATTGACAATACTCAGGATGAAGCGATCCTACCGATTGCACAGACACGTCTTGCCCGTATCTATGCCGAGCAGCAGAAGTTTGATCTGGCGATAGCAGAGCTGGACAAGGTTTCAGCCGAGAGCTGGCAGGCTAAGGTTGCTGAGCTACGTGGTGATGTGCTGTTGCAAAAAGGCGATACAATCGCTGCCCGTGAAGCATATGTGCAGGCCCAGCAGTTGGGTGAATCGCCTGCGTTGAAGATCAAACTTGACGATCTGGCGCAATAAGGTTGATACGTATGCAGAAGGTATTGAAGCAAGCCGTATCCGTCGCATTGGCAGTTGGTATTCTTGCTGGCTGTGCCGGAGAAGAAGATACCATCCAGATGGCACCGTTGCCGCAGGTAGAAAGCTCCTTTTCTCCTCAGCAAAGCTGGTCTCAATCTGTTGGTGATGGGGTCGGACATTATTTTTCTAAATTGGCTCCGGCAGTCGGTTACGGAAAGATTTTTGTCGCCGATCGCAATGGGGTAGTGAAAGCGCTGGATCCAGAAACAGGTGATACTCTCTGGCAACAGGACTTGGAAACTGAGTTAACCGCGAAGCTGGCTGGTGGCATAGCATTGTCCTACGGTAAGCTGTTTATTGGTTCTGAGAATGCTGAGGTTATTGCCCTTGATGAAGAAACGGGCGAAGAAGCTTGGCGTACCACTGTCGAAGGTGAGGTGCTTGCCAAACCTCTTGTAGACGAAGGCCTAGTGGTTGTTAATACCAGCCGCGGTATCTTGCAGGCGCTGGACGCCGATAGCGGCGAACCTAAATGGCAGCTTAGCAGCGAAGTTCCGAACCTGACATTGCGCGGTGATAGTTCACCCGTTGCGATTTCTGGCGGTATTTTCTGGGGGCAGGCCAATGGCCGACTTGCCGGTGCATTGATGAACAATGGCCAGATGTTATGGCAGCAACCGGTTGGTTCGCCGAGAGGCGGAACAGAAATCGACCGTCTGGTTGATGTTGATGCTACCCCGGTTATTGCTGGTGAACGCTTGTACGCGGTTGGTTATAATGGCAGCCTTGTCTCGATTGAGCTGCGTACTGGTCAGGCGGCTGGAAGCGTAGCTACTCGTCTGCGACAGATTTCGTGATTGACGGCAGTCAGCTATATTTAGTAACAGATAAAGATCATGTGGTTGCGGTTGATATCCGAAGCGGCACAGAGCTTTGGCAGAACCAATTCCTTGAGCATCGTCTGCTTAGTGCGCCGTCTGTCATTAATGGTTATGTCGTTCTCGGTGACAGTGAAGGGTATCTTCACTGGCTCGATCCGGATACCGGTGATTTTGTCGCTCAGCAGGCTACCGATGGTAGTGGAATTACTATTCCGCCACAGCCGCTGAACGACGGTTATCTGGTCGTGACACGAGATGGTCGTATTAACAAAATGCAAATACCGTAAATTGTCGGTATAATACGCCCGTATAAAATTTGTCGGCTCCTGCTGTGTCATACAGTCAGGAGCCGTTATCGTTATATCCATTCACTATATTATTGTCGGGTGAAGGAAGTCCAAAGAGGCTGCTGGAGACAAGAATGAATGGAAAATATGTCATTAAGACTATGAAAAGTAAGAGGTAGTTATGATTCCTGTTGTTGCCCTTGTCGGGCGCCCTAATGTGGGTAAATCGACGCTATTCAACCGTCTTACCCGTACAAGGGATGCGCTGGTTGCAGATTTTCCTGGCCTAACAAGGGATCGTAAGTACGGTAAAGCTGAGCTCGAAGAGCACGAATTTATTGTTATCGATACCGGTGGTATCGATGGCACCGAGGAAGGTGTTGAAACCAAAATGGCCGAGCAGTCATTGGCTGCTATTGAAGAAGCCGATGTCGTGCTGTTCATGGTTGATGGCCGAGCAGGTTTGACGCCAGCCGATGAAGGTATTGCCAAACACCTTCGTAGCCGCGAAAAGCCGACTTTCCTTGTAGTTAACAAGTTGATGGTATTGATGCCGACAGCGCCTGTGCTGATTTTTGGAAGCTGGGCGTAGATGAAATGTTCCAAATGGCTGCTGCTCAAAACCGTGGTGTTACGGCACTGATGGAGCGTGCACTGGCACCATTTGCAGAGTCACTGAAAGCATCTGAGGATGAAGACGGTGACATTGTTGACCTTGACTCGGTTGAAGATATCGAAAAAGCCAACCTGTCGGAGGAAGATGCTGAAGCGGCGTATAAGCGCCTGCAGGAGCAGCCTATTAAGCTGGCAATTATCGGCCGTCCGAATGTTGGTAAATCAACGCTGACTAACCGTATTCTCGGTGAAGAACGTGTCGTTGTGTACGATATGCCGGGTACAACGCGAGACTCAATCTATATTCCGATGGAGCGTGATGGCCAGGAATACGTACTGATTGATACCGCTGGTGTTCGTCGTCGTAAAAACATGCACCAAGCCGTAGAGAAATTCTCTGTGATTCAAACGCTGAAAGCGGTTGAAGATGCCAACGTGGTGCTGCTTATTATTGATGCACGTGAGAATATCTCGGATCAGGATCTGAGCCTGCTGGGTTATGCTCTAAATGCCGGTCGCTCACTTGTTATTGCTGTTAATAAGTGGGACGGACTGGATAACGAAGTGAAAGAGCGCGTTAAGTCTGAACTGGACCGCCGCCTTGGTTTCGTTGATTTTGCCCGTATTCACTTTATTTCTGCTCTGCACGGTACCGGTGTTGGTCATTTATATGAGTCAGTACAGGAAGCCTACCAGTCAGCGACGAAGCGTATCAGTACCTCGATGCTGACTCGTATCATGCAGATGGCTCAGGATGATCACCAGCCGCCGATGGTACGTGGTCGTCGAGTGAAACTAAAATATGCACACGCAGGTGGTTATAACCCGCCGATCGTTGTTGTTCACGGTAACCTGGTGAATGAATTGCCGGGTTCATACAAGCGCTATCTGATGAACTATTACCGTAAGTCGCTGGAAATGATGGGTACGCCAATTCGTATTCATTTCCAGAGCAGCGAAAACCCATTTGAAGGTAAGAAGCAAAAGCTGACTGTTTCTCAAGAGCGTCAGCGCAAGCGTCTAACCAGCGTGATTAAAAACCGAGACAAGTAAGCGTAGCGTATATACGTGGAGCGATCTTGTATCGTTTTCTGTTTCGAGAAAACCCAGCCTTAGGTTGGGTTTTTTTTATGCGTTTGAGTTTGTATATTGGTATAAAATACCGATATTACATGTAGCTGAAAAGGAAAGACAATGTCAGGTGTTACCCCAACCCAAGTGTTATTTGCCAAACAACAGTGGCAGGCGATGGCTGAAATTCAGTTATGTATTCCAGCCGAGCAAGAAGGAAGTTGGTTGGTAACTGATCAGACCCCTTTTCACCCTGTTAGCCACATTTGGCCTGATCACCCCGCCGATCATGGTGTAGTCGTGATTGATGGCAAATGCCATGACGTAGTCGGTTGCTATACGGGAGCGGTTGATCTGGCTACTGGAGAACTGTATGTCGGCGCTGCTATCCCCGTAAAGCGTGATACGGAAGGCTGGGCATTTGTCGTTGTCCACCATGTTGAACCCGTTCTGGAACTTGCTGTCGGTAGTCAGGTTGAGCTGAAAGTTGATAAAACCTATCAGCAGGCGCTGAGCCGTGGACACAGTGGGGGGCACCTATCGTCATTGGCACTGAACAAGGTGCTGCATCATGATTTCTGGCGTAAAGATGCGTCACGCAAAGATGAGTTAGGGCACTACGATTTTCATAGCTACGCTCAGATCCAAAGCCGTGTTTCGGAAGACTGCAGTGCGGATACTTACCGCTTGGGAAAAACATTGCGTAAACGCGGTTTAAACAGTGCAGATCTCTTGCTGCGCCTCGATGAGGTAGAAGCCAAGATAAATCAGCAGTTGGCAGCATGGCGGCAGGCCGGTGTGGCTGTGGTGATGCGCTGTGAAGGCAAGGCACTAACTGATTCACGTTATTGGCAGTGCGAACTCGAGGAGGGTCAGTTGATTGAAATTCCCTGTGGCGGAACACATATTCAGTCCCTGGCCGATTACAGCAAGCTGGAGGTTGAGTTCCAGCAAGCCAGCGACCAAGAGCTGGTGATGCTAACCAAAACGGATGGCTAAATGCTATCGCGATAAATGAGCAGGCAAGAAACACATCTTAGTGATTTATTTCTTGCTTGATCTTCTTGATACAACTAAATTTTGCAGTGTTTTATGTTGTCACAAATCCAAAAACAGAACATGTAACTTATGCTTTCGGGATGTGTATTGATAAATGTTCTTTTGATACCTGATCGCTGATCACAGTGGCTTTTTAAGTTGATCAACAGATTCACGAACGATCAAGCTGCCTGAAAATAAATCAATTTCGCTGATCTTATCTCCTTTCAACAGTCGTAATACTTGCTCAACAGCAGCTTGTGCCATGGCATCAACCGGAAGCATGACGCTTGATAGGCTTGGTATCAAGAACGGGCCTGCAGGATCGTTGTCAAAACCCATCACTGAAATTTCTTTCGGTACGTTGATGCCCGCCTCGTGCAATGCGCGGATGGCACCCATCGCCATGCTGTCATTGGCAGTAAAGAGGGCACTGAACGGTTGCCCGCTGTCAAGCAGGGCCTGACAGGCGTGATAACCGCTTTGGGTGTAATAGTTGCCGTGATAAATACCGCAAAGTGACAGTTGATGCTTGGCCAGCGTATCTTTGAATCCCTGTAGTCGCAGGCTGGAATTAACCGAGTCTTCAGGACCGCTGATGCAGGCAATCTTGCTGTGCCCCTTTGCAATTAAAAATTCAGTGGCATTACAGGCAGCCTGATATTGGTCGAAACAGATACAGCGCGGCTCAAAACCTTCGACCATCTGATTTATCACAATCAAAGGAACTGGCAGGCTTTCCATGAGCGCTTTTAATTTTTCGGCGGGCATTTTTCGGGTGTAGAGGATAACTGCGTCGACCTTGCGTTCGACCAGACTGTGGATGGCCTTCTCTTCTGACTGCGGGCTGTGGCCGCCATCCATGATCAGCAGCTGTTTCCCGTCACTGGCGCTGGTTTCCGATGCCTTGCGCATTAGGCTGCTGAAATAGGCTCCTTCAAAGGCAGAAACAACCAGCCCCAATGTATTGGTACAGTTGGTAGCCAACGCGCGGGCCAGGCTATTGGGCTTGTACCCTAATGTGTCCATGGCTTGATAAACGGCATCGGCAGTGGATTTCTTGACTTGTCCGGTGTTGTTGAGCACACGGGATACCGTGGCTTTGGAGACTCCGGCAAGCTTACATACATCGTTAATCGTTGCCATGGGTGAATCGATTCCTGAAGATAGTGCCAAACTGAAAGGGTAAATGCCCGAGCAAAGCGCGAGATGTCGTATTGTCGGGCATGATCCTTGTTTGGATCAACAATGATTTATCTTTTGTTGAGTGGTGCTATCGAGTCACGCCATTCGACTGGATCACTTTTTGATACCAGAAGAATGATTTCTTGCGTTGACGTGTCAGTTCTTTATTGCGATTGACATAGACAAAACCATATTGTTTTTGGTATCCGTTTAGCCAGCTAAGCAAGTCAATGAAAGACCACGGATAGTAGCCACGTACATCGACGCCTTGCTTGATAGCGGATTCTGCGGCAGCAATGTGGCTCGACAGGTAATCGATACGCGGGTCGTCAAGTACTTCACCATCTACGATAGGATCTTTGGCTCCCAGTCCGTTTTCGGTGATATAGAAAGGAATATCGCCATAGCGCTCTTTCAGCCGCATCATGCCGATGCAAAGTCCTTCTGGATAAATTTCCCAGTCCCAGTCGGTATAGGTTGATTCGGGGTTGTGGACGAACTTGAACAGTCCCTTGAAGCCAAATGCTTGTCCCGACCCTTTTGTGCCAGTGGTATTGATTTTAGTGTTATCCATATCCGGGTTGGCCGCAACCCATTCGCGCTTGTAGTAATTCACGCCGATAAAGTCACAAATATTGTTTTTGAGCAGTGCTTCATCGTCAGGGGCAAAATTGGGAACGCCCCAAGTTAGCTGAGCCATATTCAGAATATGCGGCGGGTATTCGCCCTTGAGCACCGGATCGTAGAGCCAGTGGGTCAGAAGATCATCGGCCAGTTTGCAGGCGGCGATATCTTCCGGGCTATTGGTGATCGGATCATGTGGCTGCATGACGTTTACAAAACCGATTTGGCCATTGGCCGGAATAAGTCCTTGGGCCTGATACTGGCGGAATGTCTTGACGGCTTTGGCATGGGCGATAAAGACATGGTGGCAGGCCTGGATACCGCGCTTGGGATCCGTTAGTCCCGGTGGGTGAGCGCCGGTAAAGTAACCCATACCAATAAAAATCAGGGTCTCATTGAAGGTTGACCAAAGCTCGACGCGATCACCAAACTCGTCGTAGCACAAACGGGCATACTGCTCGAATGCATCGATGGTTTTGCGGCTTTCCCAGCCGCCGATGTCTTGCAGGGCCTGCGGTAAATCCCAGTGATATAACGTGATCATGGGTTTGATGCCGTGCTTTAGCAGTTCATCAATCAGATCGCTGTAGAACTTAATACCAGCGGCATTGGCCTTGCCATGGCCTTCAGGCAGCAAGCGCGGCCAGCTGATTGAAAAGCGATAGCTTTGCAGGCCAGCCTCCGCCATGAGTGCAACATCTTCCTTAAAGCGATGGTAGTGATCCGCGGCGATATCACCGTTAGTCCCTTCGTGGGTGGTATCTGGCTGGTGAGAAAAAAACATCCCAGATTGATGGTCCTTTTCCGTCAGCATCATGGCCGCCTTCTACCTGGTAGGCCGCGGATGCAGCCCCCCACAAGAAACTTTCAGGGAACACAGACGCATTCTTTTCGCTAGTCATAGCTGGATTACCTTCGTGATTAATGAACAGGACAGCATTACTCTACCTAA
>LLEN01000003.1_pt1 | contig 53743 bp, 63 predicted proteins | sample 595881 | NCBI WGS metagenome assembly LLEN01 (sample SAMN02919314, study PRJNA255460) | bioreactor metagenome | biome: chemostat; feature: culture 2012_10.3; material: sediment; isolation source: day86 10degC chemostat 2012 inoculated with Wadden Sea sediment taken from... | place: Germany: Bremen ...
CCCGATTAAATTGGCTGTCATGTAGTCAAGGCCGTCGGTTTCAGTATCGAATGCCACCACATCCGCATCCTTCAGCTGCTCTAGCCAGGCATTGAAAGCAGCCTCATCCAGCACAGTTTCATAACCACTGCGATCTATCGTCGGTGCCACCGCTTTCTTCTCGGCGGCAGGTTGTGCCGATTGTTCATCTGCAACAATTTTACCGTCACTGCCATCGAGCATTTCTGCCAACCAGCGGCGGAACTGTAGCTTGCCGAACAGTTTGATCAGCTCATCGGTATCAGGCTCACCTTTACGTAGCTGATCAGGCGTCACATCCAGCTCAACATCCAGCTTGATCGTTGCCAGCTCATAAGACAAGTATGCCGAATCTTTATGCTCTTCCAGTTTCTTTGGCATCGTCTTCGAGCCGCGAAAGCCCAATGGCGGGATGGCATCAAGGTTGTCATACAATGCATCCAAGCTACCGATACCCGTGAGCAATGCCTTGGCAGTCTTCTCTCCGACCCCTGGAACACCCGGAATGTTATCCACTTTGTCGCCCATTAGCGCCAGATAGTCGATGATCAATTCAGGCCGATACCGAACTTATCGACCACGCCGGCCGGATCCATAACGACATCTGTCATGGTATTGATCAAAGTGACGTTCTGATCTACCAACTGGGCCATATCTTTATCACCAGTACTGATCAGCACCGGCATATTTTCCTTGGATGCCTGAGTGGCCAGAGTCCCGATCACATCATCCGCTTCTACCCCGGAAATCGAGATCAACGGTAGCCCCATCGCCTTGATCACTGCATGCAACGGCTCAATCTGGCCTCTAAGATCATCAGGCATCGGCGGGCGGTTGGCCTTGTATTCCGGATATATATCATCGCGGAAGGTTTTGCCTTTGGCATCAAAGATCACGGCGATATGCTCAGTTGAAAACTGGCGCAACAAACTGCGCAGCATATTAACGACACCGAATACGGCACCCGTCGGCTCACCGTCCGAATTAGTGAAGTTCGGTGCGGCATGGTAGGCGCGGTAGAGATAAGAGGAGCCATCAATCAGGATAAGTGGATTTTCAGGGATAGTTGCCATAAAGAGATTCTTATATCCGGGGGATGAAAGAGTTAAGGCACTAGAATGCCATGACAGCCGACAAGTGTTAACTGATGTTTTCCACCAAGCACCCGATATCTGTGGATAACTTTGTTAGTATTTAAAATCAAACAGTTGATCAAAAATAATAAAAAAAACACACGATCTTCATCTAAATCAATAAAAAAAACAACAAGTTATATTTAAATGCAAAAATAGATCCTCGATCCTAAAATGATCATTAATTGTGGAAAAAGTTAACAGATCGATCTGAAATTAGAATATCTGAATGCAAAAACAGACAAATCTGACCATAAAGGAAGCCAAAATGAAGAAAATAGCAGTTATTTTGAGCGGCTCGGGCGTGTTTGACGGAGCTGAAATCCATGAGACGGTATTGGCTTTGCAGGCCATTGAGCAAGAAGGGGCAAGCTGGCATTGCTTTGCGCCCAATATTCCCCAGCACCATGTCATCAATCACCTGACCGGCGAAGAAATGGCTGAAACTCGCAATGTTCTGGTTGAAGCTGCCCGTATTGCCCGCGGCAATATTGACGATATCGTCAATCTCAATGCCGTAGACTACGATGCCCTGTTGCTACCGGGCGGCTTTGGGGCTGCTAAAAACCTATCTGACTTTGCTTTCACCGGTGCCGGTTGCGAGGTAAACCCCGAGGTAAAAAGAGCATGCCAGGCCTTTGCCAAAGAAGAGAAACCTGCCGCCTATCTGTGTATTGCCCCAACCCTGATCCCTGCTATTTATGGGCCGGGGGCCAAAGGAACAATCGGCGATGACCCAGACACAGCCCATTCGTTCAATAAAATGGGCGGCGAACACATTAACTGTCCGGTCAATGACTTTGTGCTGGATCAGAAACGCCGGCTCCTAACAACACCAGCCTATATGCTAGCAGGAAGTATTACAGAGGCAGCAAGCGGGATTAATAAGCTAGTGAAAGAATTGGTAAAACTGGCATAGTTTGCAGAAAAGAAAAAGCGGCGATACCTAGGTTTATAAGTAAACCGGTAAGCGCCGCTCAGCAGAATTGGTGTTCGTTTTCAGCCCTACACTAAAAACACAGACCGTAGCTGAAGTACACTGGAAGCAATGTGAGCAATGTCGTGCCTTCGAACAAGGGAGCGTTTTGCGTACCTCCCTCGCTGAGTGCCAGTTAATAATAACCATTCTCATTTGAGATGCAAGTATTATATTGCGAATAATTGTCATTTGATTTCCAGCGACTTCACAAAATGTAGTCTGTAATCCTCAATTCCGTCTTTTTTTTCTCCATATGTTCAATGAGATACCCGTTTCTTAGCAACAGCCTTAGCATCGCTGGAAAACGGTTACGCGATTTGACCCGTAGCTCTTCAAAACCTTGCTCAACCACCCAAGCTTCTTGGGCTTCCAGCAAAGCCTGGGCCACTCCGCCACAGCGCCTTCGGGAGCGACCCCTCCCAACCAACTATAGAAGCATGTCTCGGATAGGCGGTAACCTATTTTGACTCCAACCAATTGCTCATCCTGTTCCGCGACAAGAATTAGGGTCGGTTTTCCTTTCAGCCGGGCCTGCAGGGTGTTCTCATCGGCTGGCAGCGCAAACTCGCTGATCCGTACCAGTACCTCCACAGCTTCTGCCAAACTTGCCTGACGTATCTTCATCAATTCCACTCCTGCTTTTCAGGTATAAAAAAAGCCGACATATTGTCGGCTGTTAAGCTTATACCAAACTGTATCAGATCAGCCCTGCTGTGACTCAATTTTTGGGTTAATCGTTGTCAGGCGTTTAATCAGGTAGTTAAGCAATATTCCGTACATCGGCACAAACAAGCCAAGGCTAATGATCAGTTTAAAACTGTAATCCACTAGCGAAATTTCGACCCAGTTTTCCGCCATAAACGGATCCGGGCTGTTGTAAAAAGCGATTGCAAAGAAAGCCACTGTATCAAGCGCATTACCAAAAACAGTCGAGCAGCTTGGTGCTACCCACCACTGTTTGGTCTGACGCAGACGGTTAAACACCGACACATCCATGATTTGACCCAGCATATAGGCCATGAAGCTGGCTATCGCGATACGGGCAACAAAAAGATTGAACTCGCCGAGATGGGACCAGCCCTGATATTCCCCCTGATAGAACAGTACCGACAAACCATAAGAGATTGCCAGAGATGGCATCATCACCCGCAAAATGATCTGGCGAGCCATGGTTGCACCAAAGATCCTGACCGTCAGATCTGTCGCCAGGAAAATAAACGGGAAGGTAAATGCGCCCCAGGTCGTATGGAAACCAAACAGGGTAAACGGCAATTGCACCAGATAATTGCTCGAAGCAATGATCAACAGGTGGAATACAACAAGGAACGAAAGGGCTTTGCGCTGTTGCGCGAAAGAAAATTGAGATGCAGTCATTGTAAGACCTTTTTGTCATTGGGGGAGAGGGAACCCAAAACACTGCGGCCAGGCTCTCATACCTGTCGACAGCAACCGAAGCGACGATTATACAGTAACCATTTATGTTGCCTAGTCCAAAAACTGGCTTCAAATCAGTGCAAACGTTTGCTGTTTACCGTAGCGAAAAACTACCTGACAGCAAGCATACCCGCCAGAAACTGCAGCGTTTCGAGATCGTCGGCCGACAGCCACTCCAGCCACAGGCACTGGAATAATGCTCCCCCTTGAGCATCAGCCGACAGCCTTCAAAATCAATCAGCCAAACGTGCAGATCGGCATTTAGCTCACGCTCGACAACCGTCGCGTCAATCTGTTGCAGAAACTGTTCGGCCACTGCGGGGAAGCTATCAAAGTCAAATTCAGGGCCACCGATCAATAGCAGCCCCTGCTCTAAATCAAGTTCTCGACAAACAAACCGGGAGGGAGTAGAGGTCATACGTATTCCTTTTTATCTACGACAAGCACTCGTTACATGCTATCTAGACGATTTTCCTGTAACCAAGTGTTGCTATGCGTATCAAGTAATAAAGGGGCTATAGCCAGCACCGCTGTATTCATGTTTTTATAAGGTCGTTGTCTCGGAACCGGAAATACATCCCGTCGGTTTCCAGTTTCCTAGCAATAGGTGATATTAACATTCTCACCAAATACGCAAGCTGTTTTGTCGCGAACAGAACATACTCGTTATGTTTCTCAAACGCATTTTACCGGACGCGGAATGTCCGGTATTTTTTTTATCTACCGCTCATCGATACCTGCCATGAGATGGTCTTCGATCACACTCAAAAACACATTGCCATATTTTTCCAGCTTACGGTGACCCACACCGTTCACTGCCAGCATTTCACCGGCTGAGGTCGGCAGCATTTCAGCCATTTCCATCAGGCTGGCATCATTAAAGACCACATAAGGCGGTAAATCTTCGTCATCAGCAATGGCCTTACGCAGCTTGCGCAGTTTGGCAAACAGCTTTTTGTCATACTGGCGATTGGCCAGCTTGTCATTTTTCGCACTGCGCGTAGCAATATCCAGCCGTGGTACCGCCAGTTCCAATTCAACCTCAGCACGCAGGACGGCGCGGGCCTTTTCAGTCAGCTGCAATGTCGAGCTACGGACAATACTTTGGGTGAGAAAACCGCGATGCACCAACTGGCGTAGAATACTCACCCAGAACTCATGGCTGTGCTCACGGCCGATTCCGTAGGTGCTCAGCTGCTCGTGCCCATGTTCGCGAATGCGCTGGTTCTGCATCCCGCGCATCACATCCACCACATGATTGATACCAAAGCTCTGGTTGACCCGGTACACACAAGACAAGGCTTTCTGGGCAACTTCAACGGCAGCAAACCGCTTGGGCGGATCCAGACAAATATCACAGTTGCCGCACGGTTCCTCGCGATACTCGCCAAAGTAATTGAGCAGCACCTGGCGCCGGCAGGTCTGCGCCTCGGCAAAAGCCCCCATTGCATTCAGCTTGTGGCTTTCCACCTGCTTCTGCGGCCCTTCTTCCTTTTCATCAAGGCAGCGCCGCAGCCAGGCTAGATCTGACGGGTCATAGAACATCACCGCTTCGGCAGGCAAGCCGTCACGGCCGGCACGGCCGGTTTCCTGATAATAGGATTCAATATTGCGGGGGATATCATAATGCACTACGAAACGGACGTTGGGCTTGTTAATACCCATCCCGAAAGCCACCGTCGCCACAACAATATGAATGTCATCACGCTGGAAACCTTCCTGTACCCTCGCTCGTTCATCATGCTCTAGACCCGCATGATACGCAGCAGCCCGGATCCCGTTGTCGCAGAGCTTTTCGGTAATTTGTTCAACCCGTTTGCGGCTGTTGCAATACACAATCCCGCACTGCCCCCGACGCCGCCAAGGTAGCGGGTCAGCTGCGACATCGGCTTGTATTTTTCCTGTAGGGTGTAACGTATATTCGGCCGGTCAAAGCTGCCAAGGTAGGTATGCGGATCAACCAAACTGAGCCGGGACACAATATCATTGCGGGTCGTTTCATCCGCCGTTGCCGTTAGGGCCATAATAGGCAACTGGTCAAAATGCTGCTTCAGTGTGCCCAAGGCCGCATACTCGGGACGAAAATCATGCCCCCACTGGGAAATACAGTGCGCCTCGTCAACAGCGACCATACTGAGCGGCATGTCATAAAGGCGTTCCAGAAAATCACGGGTCAACACCCGTTCTGGTGAGACATACACCAGCTTCACCTCGCCATCCTGCATTGCCCGATAAGTGTCCTGCATCGCTTCGCGGGACATTGTCGAATTCAGGTAGGCCGCTGTCACCCCGTTGGCATTGAGCTGGTCAACCTGATCCTTCATCAGAGAGATCAAAGGAGAAATAACCAATGTCAGCCCTTCTCGCATCAAGGCTGGGATTTGATAGCAGAGCGACTTACCGCCACCGGTTGGCATGATCACCAGACAATCCCGACCATCAGCTACCGCCTCGATCACCTCCTGCTGGCCAATGCGAAAAGTCTGATAGCCGAACACATCCTGTAAGATCTGCTCACTGGCCAAGAGAGAAGCTGGCTGACAAACGGCGCTGCTAGATGACATAAATCGACTCTTTGATTGACGAGCTGGCTATTCTATACCAATCAGATCGCCGATGTGAACGAGACTTGCCAAGACTCACAGTCAAATACCCATGATCCTGCTTACTGGAAAGCAGCTCGCAAATCGACACCGTGGTTTCTGTCACCTTTCCTCCTTGTAAAGGCACTGCTAATAAAATCATCAAAAGTTCCGGATGACTTTCATCTTGAACACGTTTTATACTGCTCTCGCATGCTTTTTTTTAGAAAATGCCTTTTTTTTTGCTCGATTTTATAAAATATAACTCTAGGATCAAATGGACCAACAAGCCAATAATACCCAACGAGGGGTCATTCTCGCCCTTGGCGCCTACACGATGTGGGGCATCGCACCGATTTACTTTAAATCCCTACAGCATGTCAGTCCGTTGGAAATCCTCAGCCACCGGGTGATCTGGTCATTTTTCTTCCTGGCCGGCTTAATCTTCTTCACCAAGAGCTGGGGCAGGATCCGAGCAGTACTGCGTAAACCCAAGACATTGCTGATACTGGTTGCTACCGCATTATTAGTTGGCAGCAACTGGCTCATTTTCATTTGGGCCGTCAACAACAACTATATGCTCGATGCCAGCCTGGGCTATTACATCAACCCGTTGCTGAATGTCATTCTGGGTATGTTCTTCCTGGGCGAACGATTACGTCCACTGCAATGGCTAGCGGTCGCGCTGGCAGCCTGCGGGGTGGCCGTACAGCTGATCCAGTTTGGCTCTCTGCCACTGATTGCTCTGGCCCTGGCTGCCAGCTTCGGCCTCTACGGGCTACTGCGGAAAAAGATCAACCTGGACGCCGGAACGGGCCTATTCATGGAAACCTGTATCTTACTGCCACTGGCCTCAATTTACGTACTGCTGATCGCTGACAGTCCGACAGCCGACTGGGCCGCCAATCCGGCCAGTACCAACTTATTGCTGATAGCTGCAGGTGTCGTTACGACAGTCCCCCTGCTCTGCTTCACCGGTGCCGCCACCAAATTAAAACTATCAACGCTAGGGTTCTTTCAGTATATCGGCCCAAGCCTGATGTTCCTGCTGGCAATTACGGTCTACGGTGAAAGCTTTACCGCCGACAAGGGCTACACGTTTGCCTTTATCTGGGGGGCATTGGTACTGTTCAGCGTTGATGGTATCAAAGGCCATCGCCAGGCAAAAAAAACGGGCTCAAACCAGCGAGCCTAGCTAGGCAGCTCACCAACCATACAAGAACGAACGGCTAGCGGCTTGTCACTTTTTTTTACAAGTCGCCACCCGTCGTTTATGTTCTACTGATAGCCACATTATTAGCAACGCAAGTCACTATCTGCAATCAGGCGGTTAGGGAGATCAGGATGAATACAGTCAACCACCGGAAATCTGGCATTGATGACATCAACCTGATTGATGCACATTACCAAAGTTTTTCCTTCAAACGGCATTATCACCTTGATTACCACCTGGGACTGATCACCGACGGGCAACAACAGTACTATTTCAATGGTGCCAGCTACCAAGCGGGAGCCGGCCAACTGGTGATCATGCCCCCCGATGAAATTCACGACGGACAGCCACAGCAGCAAGGCTACAAGGTCAAAGTCTTCAGCATTGCCCCCGAATGGCTCGATCACCAGGCCGGCGAATTATCGGGCAACGATCAGGTACACTTCCAGCAACACAATGTGACCGACAGCCAACTCTTTAGTCAGCTCAGCCAACTGCATACCCAGCTGGGCAATCCGCATTTCTCCCAGCTGGCCAAGGACTGTATGCCAATTGAGTACTTTTCTCGGCTGCTTGGTCGTTATAGCCAGCTCCGGCCCCAGCATGTCGTACCGTTGGGGAGCAAAGATCTCCACCAGCTACGTGACTACCTGATGGCCAATCTGGATCAGAAAATCAGCCTCGACAATCTGGCCAGGCAATGTGACCTGAGTCCGTCCCAGCTCCTGCGCCAATTTAAGAAAGCAACCGGCATGACTCCCTATGCCTGGCTAGCCCGCCTGCGTCTGGAACATGCTATGGCCCTGCTCAAAGCCGGATACTGCAGTACGGATGTCGCCTACTATGTCGGGTTTTATGATCAGGCTCATTTCACCCGTGCCTTCAAGCAAGCCTTTGGCGTTTCCCCCTCGGAAATCTGATCCCACACTGTTAATTTTTTTTACAAGCACTCCCGCGTTCACCAAGGCATGCTAGCCCCTGTTATACCACCACCGGATACAATGAGATGCACGAAATTACCCCCTTTATCACCTTGCTGACCGTTCATATTATCGCCCTGATGAGCCCGGGGCCGGACTTTGCCCTCGTGGTTCAAAATGCGGGACGCTATGGGCGTCAGACCGGCATCACCATTGCGCTCGGCTTGTCTCTGGGGATCCTGCTTCACTCGATCCTGAGCCTAACCGGTGCCAGCCTGCTGATCCGCGAACAACCGGCCTATTCGCCATACTGCAAGCTGCGGGAGGCTGTTACCTACTTTGGCTGGGCATCGGTGCCGTCAAAGGAGTACTGAAGCAAGCCTGGCAAAAAAAACGATACCTGTGGTTCTCCGGCCCCAGAGCAACACCTTGTCGCCAATCGCAAGCAGCACTGGCCAAGGGGTTTACCACCAACATCCTCAATCCCAAAGCGCTGGTCTTCTTCCTGAGCCTGCTCTCAACTCTCGTACCGGCAGGGATGTCCGTCACCGGTAAAGTTACCGCAATCAGCCTATTGTGGCTAACTTCCTTCCTGTGGTTTGCCCTGTTGGCCTGGCTACTGACCGGACAACGGCTACAGAAAAAAAACTACAACAGTGGACGCCCTTCATCGACGGGATCTGCGGCCTGCTGTTTGTCAGTATCGCTGCATGATCCTGCTACGCCTGGCGCTACCGGCCTGATCGTGAAACCAACAATAAATTGTTGATTACGAGCACAAAAACTGCTCAACAATTAGACAGGTACGGATTCTGCTCTTACGCTATCGAGGCACCCCGTATGCGAAAGAGGAATAAACCATGGAACGGAACACGTCCCGTCTGGCTGTGGCGCTGGCAGCCTGCCTGCTTGTCCCGACGGCCCTGAGCAAGGAAACCAACAAGCAAACCGCCGACCAGGTTGCCCCCGAGGCAGCAACCGGGATCAGCCAACAGCACCAGGTGATCGGCAAGGAATGGATGATCGCGAGCGCCAACCGTATGCCAGCGAAGCAGGGGCCGCGATGCTCCGCCAGGGGGGCAATGCCATTGATGCGATGGTGGCAACCCAAATGGTACTCGGGCTCACCGAGCCACAGTCTTCCGGCATTGGCGGCGGGGCGTTTATGGTGTATTGGGATTCAGAAAAAGAAGCACTTACCACCTTCGATGGCCGAGAAACAGCCCCTTTCGCCGTCACTCCGCGCCTGTTTCAGGATCAAACCGGCAAGCCGCTGGCATTCTACGATGCCGTGGTCGGTGGTCGCTCCGTCGGGACACCCGGTACCATCAAGTTGATGTGGTATACCCATCAGCGGCACGGCAAGCTGCCTTGGCGTGATCTGTTTGCCCCCGCGATAAAACTGGCCACAGAAGCTTCGCCGTCAGCCCGCGGCTGGCAACGCTGGTCACCAAGGATCAGAAAAACCTCCAGCGCTGGCAGGCAACCAAAGCCTATTTCTTCAATGAGGACGGCAGTTCTATCAGAGCCGGGCAGCGCCTTACCAACCGGCCTATGCCGATACCCTCTCACAAATTGCCGAGCGGGGAGCCAGCGCGTTCTACCACGCGAGATTGCCAAGGACATTGTCAGTACCGTGCGTAATGCCGAAGGGAATTCCGGCGTGCTCAGCGTGATGGATTTGGCCACTTACCAGGTCAAGGAGCGGAAGCCTGTCTGCGCACCGTATCGCCAGTTTGAGATCTGCGGCATGGGGCCGCCCAGTTCCGGCGCCCTGACCCTCGGCCAGATTATGGGAATGCTTAGCCACTACCCCATCGACAAAATGGGCCAAAATGACGTCAACAGCTGGCGTCTACTGGGAGATGCGTCTCGCCTAGCCTTTGCCGACCGCGGCCGCTACATGGCAGACAGTGACTATGTGCCGATGCCTACCGATGGCCTGGTCGATCCCCGCTATCTTAAGCAGCGTGCCGAGCTACTAAAAGGCAACAAGGCCCTTGCAACGGCCGAACCTGGCCTGCCGGTTTGGTCCCACGCCATGCGCTACGCGAAGGATGAATCACTGGAGCTGCCCTCCACCAGCCATTTTTCCATTGTCGACAGCGATCGTAATGTTATTTCAATCACCACCACCATCGAGAACGGCTTCGGCTCGCGATTAATGGTACGCGGCTTCCTGCTCAACAACGAGCTGACTGACTTCTCGTTCCGCAGTCATGTCGGCGGCAATCCGATTGCCAACCGAATAGAGCCCGGCAAGCGTCCGCGTTCGTCAATGGCACCCACCATCGTTATGAAAGACGGAGAACCGTATCTGGCAGTTGGCTCGCCGGGCGGCAGCCAGATCATCGGTTATGTCGCCAAGACCCTTGTTGGCCATCTTGACTGGGGGCTGGATCTACAACAAGCCATCAATCTGCCCAATATGAACAACCGCTTCGGAGCCTTCGAACTAGAAAAAGGCACAGCTGCCGAGCTGTGGGCCCCGAAACTGGAACAGCTTGGATTCGAGGTCAAAATCAAAGATCTCAATTCAGGTGTTCAGGCTATCCGGATTGATGACAAACAACTTTCCGGTGCCGCCGATCCGCGCCGGGAAGGCAAGGTCATCGCCCAGTAATAAAGAGCCCAATAGTAAATACCCCGATAAACAAAAAGCCCGCCAGTGCATCAGCATGGCGGGCTTTTTTTTCTGACGGCATTTCAGCAATCAGTAAATTACATCGGATCCAGCTTGGCGTATTGCGTCACCAGCCATTTGATCCCTTCACCATTGAACGCAACCTGGACGCGGCTCTGGGCGCCGCTGCCTTCGAAATTGATGATGGTTCCTTCACCGAACTTCGGATGCTGCACACGCTGGCCAAGGCTAAAGCCCGTCTGATTGAAGTTATCATTCACCTGGGTCTGGCTGAAACGTCCACTGCTCGCCGGACGCGATACCTGTGCCTTCATTCGTACTTCTTCGACGTATTCGGTTGGGATCTCGCGAATAAAACGTGACGGTTTATGGAAGTTATCTTTGCCATACAGACGGCGCATTTCAGCATAGGTGATATACAGCTTCTGCATCGCGCGGGTCATCCCCACGTAACACAGGCGGCGCTCTTCCTCCAAGCGTCCCACCTCCTCGGTCGTCCGTGAGCTCGGGAACATTCCCTCTTCCACGCCGACCATAAACACAACTGGGAACTCCAGCCCCTTGGCGCTGTGCATCGTCATCAGCTGCACGGCATCCTCAAAGTCATCAGCCTGTCCTTCGCCAGCTTCCAGTGCTGCGTGAGACAGAAAGGCGGCTAGCGGCTCATCTCTTCCGCTTCTTCCGGCACTTCAAACTGACGGGTAGCTGTCACCAGCTCTTCCATATTTTCGATTCGAGCCTGGGCTTTCTCGCCTTTTTCCTGTTCGTACATCGCCCGCAAACCAGAATTGCGGATCACCTCATCGGTTTGCTGGAACAACGGTAAATCACGGGTGTCATCTTCAAGTGCATTAACCAGCTCAATAAAGCGGCGCAGTGAATTGGCCGCACGGCCGGCCAGTACCTGTTCTTCCAGCAATGCGATACTAGCCTGCCACATGGTGGCACCGCGATCCCGCGCCGCCAGGCGAATGGTTTCCAGAGTCCGGTCGCCAAGGCCTCGGGTCGGTGTATTCACCACCCGTTCGAAGGAGGCATCATCGTTACGGTTCGACATCAGACGCAGGTAGGCCAGCGAGTCTTTGATTTCCTGACGCTCGAAGAAACGCATACCACCGTAGATACGGTATGGCAGCCCCGCCTGGATAAGCGCTTCTTCCAGTACCCGTGACTGGGCATTGCTGCGATAAAGGAATGCGGTCTCGTTCAGGGTGCCCCCCTGATCACGCCATTCCTTGATTTTGCCCACCGCAAAACGCGCCTCATCCAGCTCGTTAAAGGCCGAGTACAACGAAATCGGCTCACCTTCGGCACCGTCGGTCCACAGGTTTTTGCCCATTCGCTCGTTGTTGTTGGCAATCAGTTCATTGGCTGCATTAAGAATATTGCTCGTCGAACGATAGTTCTGCTCGAGGAAAATCGATGAGGCATTGGTGAAATCACGCAGGAAGCGCTGAATGTTTTCGACCTGTGCACCACGCCAGCCGTAAATCGACTGATCATCATCACCGACAATCATCACGTTACAATCAGCACCGGCCATCAGACGCAGCCAGGCAAACTGAATGTTGTTGGTATCCTGGAATTCGTCGACCAGAATATGTTTAAAGCGTGCCTGATAATGCTCGCGAATGTGCTTGTTATCGCGGATCAGCTCAAAGGCCCGCAGCAACAGCTCGGCAAAATCCACCAGCCCTGCACGATCGCAGGCTTCCTGATAGGCGGTATATACACGCAGCCACGTTTGCTCGACAGGATCGTTGAAGCTATCGATATTGGCAGGCCGCAGCCCTTCGTCTTTCTTGCCGTTGATATACCAGGCAGCCTGACGGGCTGGCCAATGTTTCTCATCTAGGTTCTGCGCTTTGATCAGACGACGGAGCAGGCGCATCTGATCGTCGGAGTCCAAGATATTGAAATCATCGGGAAGGCGCGCATCAAGATAATGGGCACGCAGCATGCGATGACACAGGCCATGGAAGGTACCGTTCCACATTCCAGCCGAGGAACCCTGCATCAGCTCATTGATCCGGCCACGCATCTCAGCGGCCGCCTTGTTGGTAAACGTCACCGACATGATCGAATACGGTGAGGCCTGCTCAATCTGCATCAACCAGGCGATACGATGGACCAGTACGCGGGTCTTGCCGCTGCCCGCACCAGCCAGAACCAGGTGATTACCTAGCGGCGCAGCCACCGCCTCTCTTTGCTTGTCATTAAGGCCATCTAACAGGAGTGAAGCGTCCATCGTTACCTACTGGTTATTTATACAATGCTGGTGATTATACCAGCTCAAATCAAGAATGCTTCGAGAACTTCATCCTTCCCAACGATTCAGGCAATCCGGCCTTCAGTCTGCGCAGCAGTTTGATAATTCACCAGTTTCAACCGCTTGCCTCTGGTTATTTGTTCTATGCTTGGAAATGGTGAATGTTACACGCCAGAAAAAAAAGTTAAGAAAGAGTGAAATAAATAACCTGCTCGCCCTTTCTTATGTTCCGAGAGCGCAAAAAGCGCCAACAATAACAAAAGGAAACGTTGCTACACAGCAACAGTCAGCGAATTCAAAGAGGAATGATTATGAAGAAGACAACCAACATCGCCCTAGCTACAGCCGTTACCAGTCTTATTGCGCTAGCAGGTACCGCAATGACGACATCAACCGCTGTTGCAGCTGATGCCAAAGAGAAATGCTATGGCGTTGCAAAAGCAGGGAAGAACGACTGTGCAACCAAGACCAGCTCGTGTGCAGGTACTGCCAAAGCCGATGGCCAGAAAGATGCTTTCATTATGGTTCCAAAAGGCCTGTGTGACCGTTTATCCGGTGGGTCAACTTCATCGTCTTAATGATAACGACGCACTGAACTGCTAGCTCAACCTAAGGAATGATTATGAAAAAAAACCAATATTGCCCTCGCCACTGCCGTCACCGGCCTTATTGCTCTGGCCGGTACCGCAATGACTGCCTCGACCGCCGTTGCTGCCGAAGCCAAAGAGAAATGCTACGGCGTTGCCAAGCTGGCAAGAATGACTGTGCCACCAAAACCAGCTCATGTGCTGGTACCGCAAAAACCGATGGCCAGAAAGATGCTTTTATTATGGTACCCAAAGGTCTGTGCGACCGCCTGGCCGGCAGCTCGCCAGAGGCAAAATAAGTGGGCGCCCTGACACAGCACCAGATGGTTGGGGTGGGGTTACGCTCCCCCCACATCGCTCAGGTTCTTGAGCAGAAACCGGATATCGGCTGGCTGGAGGTCCACAGTGAGAACTACTTCATCACGACATCGACCGCCCGGCAGCAGCTACGGCAAATTGCCGAGCACTACCCGATTAGCTGCCACGGTATCGGCTTGTCACTCGGCTCTGCCGATCCTCTGGATCGCCAGCATCTGAGCCAACTCAAGCAACTGGTTGATGAAATCGACCCGATCGCCGTATCGGATCACCTCAGCTGGAGCTCCGTCGACGGGCAGTTTTTTTTAATGATTTGCTGCCTCTGCCCTATACCGAAGAGGCACTAAACCATTTTTGCCACAAGGTCGATCAGGTGCAGGACTATCTCGGTCGCCAGATGCTGATCGAAAACCCGTCCAGCTATCTGAGCTTTGCAAACTCGGCCATTCCGGAGTGGGAGTTTCTTCATCAGGTACAGCAACGAACGGGCTGCGGACTGTTGCTCGACTTGAACAATATTTACGTCAGCGCCTTCAACCATGGTTTTGACTGTAACCAGTACATTTCTGCGCTGGATGCGTCGGCAGTGAAAGAGATCCACCTTGCCGGCTTTACCGTCAAGCAGTTTGAAGACGGCGAAATCTGGATTGATACTCATAGCAAGCCGGTCAGCGAGCCCGTATGGCAACTCTATCGCAACTGGGTGCAACAGCATGGTCGAACCCCGACCCTGATTGAGTGGGATCTGGATATCCCGGAGCTCTCAGTCTTGCTCGAGGAGGCCGACAAGGCACACAACATCATTATGCAGGAGGCGCAAGATGGACAGATCCTCACCCCCTGACTCTGGTAACAAGCTGCATCAACTGCAGCAAGACTTTGCCGCTGCCCTGCACTATCAGCCCAGTACCGTGACGGCAGAGATTGCTGACGGCCAGTTCCCGGCCGAGCAGCTGATCCAGATCTATCGCAATAACTTTATTATCAGCCTGTCAGAAATTCTTGAGGTGGTGTATCCCTGCGTCAAAGCCGTCGTCGGCGAGGAGTGCTTCAGTCAGCTTGCACGCCAGCACGTTCTGACCCACCCGCTGCAACAAGGCGATGTCAGCCATTACGGACAAGGACTTTGCGACACCATCAACAACCAACCGGAACTGGTTGCCGCCGTCCCGTACCTGGTCGATTTGGCCAGCCTCGAGTGGTACCTCGATCGCGCCGCCCATGTGCCAGCCATCGACTGTCAGTTTCCGTTCTATAAACTGCAACAGCTGACCGAGGCCAGCTTGCCCCAGCTCCGGCTTGAGTTGCCCGAACCGACGTTCTGCATTGATTCCGACTACCCGGTCGCGACTATCTGGCAGATGATCACCGACAACACGATTGAAGAAATCAAGCTCGACCAGCCGGAATCTGCCGTGATCCAACGACGCCAGATCAAATGATAGTGTTGAATACCCATCCCGGAGCAACCGGACTGGTTCGGCTCAGCCAGCAGCAGGGCTGCCTTGGCGAAGCTCAGAGGAGATGCTGGTAATGCTCGGCGAGCTGGTTCAGCAACATATTTTTTTTCAGACATCCAAGGTTTGCCAGAGGGAGAATGAGCATGCTGAGTTTTATCAAACAAATCGACGGCCTCGCCCAACGCATTACGGAACCACTTATTCCATTGCTGCTGCTATTCACCCGACTCTGGGTAGCCTGGGTGTTCTTCAAGTCTGGAATGGTCAAATACTCCAGCTGGGACAGTACCCTCTACCTCTTTGAGTACGAATACCAGGTCCCCTTGCTGCCTTGGCAGCTCGCCGCCTACATGGGTACCGCCGCCGAGCTGATCCTGCCGGTCTTTCTGGTCTTGGGCTTATTCACCCGCCCGATGGCACTGGTGTTGTTCGTCTTCAATATTATTGCCGTGGTTTCCTATCCGCTGCTGTGGGAAAAAGGCTTTTTCGACCACCAGCTATGGGGAATGATGATGCTGGTGAACGTCTTCTGGGGCGCAGGGCTAATATCAGTAGACAGACTGCTCGGCAACGAGCCGAAGCAGAGCCTGCTAGAATAACCACCTCATCTGGGTTTAAACCGGATCAAAAAAAGGCGATCGCAATGATCGCCTTTTTGGTTTTTCTGGGCCAGTTCAGACCAAATCAAGCAACTGCGACAAACGACAGATTTCTACATCCGGCAGCCACTTAACCTTTGGCTCGCAGTGCAGCTGACGCTGCTGATCATTGTACCAACATGCCTGAAAACCATTTTTTTTCGCACCGCCAACATCTGTCACCAGGTGATCGCCGACATGGAGGATATCCTGCGCGGCCACACCCAGTAGTGCTGTCGCCCGGGCAAACATATCCGGCTCGGGTTTCGCCAAACCATCACGACCGGCAACCAGCACCTGGGAAAAATACTGCCCGAGGCCTATCTTCTCGGCATCGACATTGCCGTTGGTGATCGCCAACAAAGGAACCTTCCGGCCAAGTTCAACCAGTACCCGGTGTGTTTCCTCGGGAACGTCAACCTGATTACGGACAACCAGTACCCGCTCCAAACCTTCCAGGGCTGCCTGCTCGGCTTTTGGCTGCGAGTATCCCAGCTGCATCAAGCCGATTTTAAGCAGCTCATAACGCCAAAGACTCACATCATGACGCAGATAAGGAGTCTGTACGACCAGACGCATTTTCAGTTGCAGCCAATCTTCCCTGGCCATGCTGTGGCTGCACGGGTGATATTCTGCCAGCCAGTCGTGCATCGCCTGCTCGGCGCGGCGGATCACCGGGCGGTTATCGTATAGGGTATCATCCAAATCAAATGTCAGCGCCTTCGGCGGCTGGAGGTTGCGATAAAACTGCATGTCAGCCCTCAGTTACATCAGCAGAGTAGGTGGCAAGACGCATTAGCGTTTGTCTCGTTTGGCCCTCGGGTGTGCTTCATCATACACCTTTGCCAGGTGCTGAAAATCGAGGTGGGTATAAATTTGGGTTGTCGACAGATTGGCGTGGCCCAGTAGCTCCTGCACCGCGCGCAAATCGCCGCTGGATTCCAGCATATGGGTAGCAAAGCTATGGCGCAATTTATGCGGGTTAATGTGGCTGGACACCGCCTGCTTCTGACCCCATTCGGCCATCCGCTTCTGAACATTGCGGTTGGAGATCCGCTGTCCCAATTTAGAAACAAACAAACCGGGCTCGCCGCTGGCAGCCAACTGTCCACGAACCTTAAGCCAATGCCCAACCCATTCGCGGGCCAAGCCCGCAAAGGGAACAATACGCTCCTTGTCCCCTTTACCGATAACCCGGATATCCCCCTTGCTGAGGCTAATATCACGCACATCCAGGTTAACCAGTTCCGACAGGCGTAATCCGGCGCCGTACATCAGCTCCATCATCGCCCGATCCCGAATCGACAGCGGATCATCCTCGTTCACATTGAGCAATTGATCCATCTCGTCAACATCGAGATTCTTGGGCAGCGGCCTGGCCTTACGGGGCGCAGACACTCCCTTGGCCGGGTTGGCTTTCAGCACGCCCTGGCGTACCAGATAATCAAAAAAAACTTCGCAGCGCCGACAGGCGCATCGACAAACTGCTTGCCTTCAGACCATCACGCATGCCTTTGCTGGCCAGCTGGCGTACCCAGCCGGCATCGACCACTCGCCAGTCAGTAACCTCTAGTTCCACCAGCTGCTCGGCTAACGTTGTCAGCTGACGCTTGTAGTTCTGCTGGGTGTGCAGACTCAACTCACGTTCGCTACGCAGGTATTCGTAAAACCGATGCAGTGGCTTCTCCAGCCAGAAGGCAACTGACTCAATCAATCACCTCACGGTATATTCCCAATGATAAATCAGGCGAGTCAGCACCAAGGCCAACTGCTCGACAAACAGGGTATCCATCGCTGGCTGGAAGTGACCGCCATCAGCACTGGCAAAGCTCAGTACCCCGATTGGATGTTCGATACCCAACGGTAACACCACATAGGATCCTAAGTGCGGTGGCTGACGAAAGAGCAACTCGCTTTCTTGCTTACGCAATCTCCCCATATACACCGACCGGTGTGACAAATGGGCAACGCGAAAGCTCTCGAAAGCTTTACGCTCAAGGTATAAATTGTCATCAAAGCTATCAAACAACCGCAAACTGAAATCCAGCTGCAGCTGACTGCTAAGTTCTTCCAGGATCACCAGTGCCTGATAAATATTGTGGGTCTGAAACAATTGCTGCTGGGCGCGGGCAAAGATTTCAAACAGCTCGCTGTTTTTCCCAGCTGCAGAAACCAGGGTATTGATCTCACCTTCCAGCTCACGTACCTGGTCACGTAGTCTCTCCAGCTGAATTTCAACCAAAGACACCACGCCACGCTCACTGTGAGTAACATGCAACTGCGTCAGTAACTCAGGCTGGCGAATAAAAAAAAGTCAGGATTGTCGAGCAAGAACTCGGCCACATCCTGATCTGACAACGAGGTGTCTGCAATCATCGGCAGCTCACCCAGTTGGGATACATCTGTCATAATACTATTTGTCCATCAAAGACATGTGCTACAGGGCCAGTCATATACAATGGCTTGCCTTCTCCGGCCCAGCGAACATGAAGATCGCCACCCGGAAGACTCACTTTCACATTTTCATCCAGCAGCCCCTGCTGCCGACCAATCGCGACAGCCGCACAGGCACCACTACCGCAGGCCTGGGTTTCACCAGCGCCACGTTCGTAGACCCGCAGCTTTACTTCGCCCCGGTTCAATACCTGCATAAATCCCGCGTTAACCCGCTCAGGGAAGCGTTCATGGGATTCCAGCAACGGACCCAGGGTTTCCACACCGGCAGTATCAAGATCGTCCACGACAGTGACACAATGCGGATTACCCATGCTCACCGCGCCACAGAATACCGTTTTCTCGCCTGCTCGCAAAATATAGGTTTTTTTTCGCTCTGCTTGGCACGAAACGGGATCTTGCCAGGTTCGAACTCCGGCACCCCCATGTTCACCGTCACCTGGTTATCATTTTCCAGTTTCAGCATCATTTTTCCGCCCTTGGTGCTGACAGAAATATGGTATTTATTGGTAAGCCCTTTCATCCAGACAAAGCGGGCAAAGCAGCGGGCGCCATTTCCGCATTGCTCCACCTCGCTACCGTCGGCATTGAAAATCCGGTAATGAAAATCCGTTTCCGGATCATAAGGCGGTTCTACTACTAACAGCTGGTCAAACCCGATCCCCCGATGGCGATCGGCCAGCCGCCTGATGGCGTCAGGCGAGAAAAACACATTCTGTGTTACGCAATCCACCACCATGAAATCATTGCCTAAGCCATGCATTTTAGAAAAATTGATCTGCATGATGTCCCTTCTCGTTATTCTGGCAATTGGTGCTCAGACTGCCATAGTTGTTCCAGCGTTTCGCGCTCACGGACGACATGGGCATCTTGGCCATCGACCATGATCTCAGCGGCGCGAGTCCGGGTATTGTAATTTGACGCCATGACAAACCCGTAGGCACCCGCCGAACGTACCGCCAGCAAATCGCCCGGTTCAAGGCACAAGGCGCGATCTTTACCGATGAAATCCCCAGTTTCGCAGATAGGGCCAACAAAGTCATAGACCTGTGCTTCACCGTCACGCGGGACAACCGGCACAATATCCTGCCATGCCTGATAAAGCGTCGGGCGGATAAGATCATTCATCGCCGCGTCGACAATAGCAAAATTTTTTGTGCTCGGTGTGTTTAAGGTACTCAATTCGGGTCAACATCACACCGGCATTGGCAGCAATTGCCCGGCCTGGTTCAAAAATCAATTCCAGATCAGGATGGTCCTTCAGGCGAGCAAGCAGCTCGGTTGCATAGTCCGATGGTTGAGGAGGCTGCTCATCACTGTAAGTCACCCCTAGGCCGCCACCCACATCCAAATGATCGATCTCAATACCTTCGGCCTTGAGGGTATCAATCAATGCCAGCAGGCGATCGGTCGCATCAATAAACGGTTCGATATTGGTCAGCTGGGACCCGATATGGCAGTCCATTCCCGTTACCTTCAAGTTTGGCAGACTCTGTGCCAAACGGTATACCTCCGGGGCACGGTCGAAAACGATACCAAATTTATTGTCACGCAGGCCGGTAGAAATATACGGGTGGGTCTTGGCATCGACATCCGGATTGATCCGCAGCGAAATCGGTGCCACCTTGCCCAACTCGGCCGCAACCTCGTTAAGACGAACCAACTCTGGTTCCGATTCAACATTAAAGCATTTAATACCCAACTCCAACGCCCGCTTCATCTCAGCGACGGTCTTGCCGACACCGGAAAAAAAACGACTTTGGCAGGATCACCGCCAGCGGCAACCACCCGCTCCAGCTCACCCTGCGACACAATATCAAATCCGGATCCCAATCGGGCCAGAACATTCAGCACCCCGAGATTTGAGTTGGCCTTCACGGCATAACAAATCAGGTGGGGGTGGTTGACCACCGCCTGATCAAACGCATTCCAGTGACGCTCCAATGTCGCCCTGGAATACACATACAAAGGGGTACCGTAGCGCTCAGCGAGGTCGGTAAGTGCAATCTCTTCGGCCCATAGCTGGCCGTCTTGCTGGTAGTTAAAATAATCCAAAGTTGTCTCTTCCCTGTCTGATCGCTGTCGTTACTGTTGCTGTTGTTGCTGCTCAGAATCGTCCGGCATGTATAGCGGCCCACTCTGACCACAGCCATTAAGAGCCAATACACCCAGTACTAAAATTGCCAATAAACCTTTACGCATTTTTCAAAGCCAGTGATTATCATTTCATTGCCCTCTATAATCGCACCAACACTAGGAAAAGCAATAGGACGCAATGGGATGAATGATACAGAATTTCATAAGTTAGCCGATGAGGTTCTTATGAGCATCGAGGAAGGCATCGACGAATCCGGTGCAGATATTGAATATGAGACCAGCGGCAACGTACTGACACTGGAGTTCGAGAACCGCAGCCAAATCGTCATTAACCGCCAGGAGCCGCTGCACGAAATCTGGCTGGCTTCAAAATCAGGCGGTTACCACTTCAAGTACAAAGACGGTGAATGGCACTGCACCCGCAGCGGTGCCGAGCTGATTTCGCTGGTAAAGCAGGAATGTTCACGACACGCCGAAGAAGCGGTGGATTGGTCATAAACCAACAGTGTCATTAAGTGACAAGCCTAAAACGAAAAAAAAGCGAGAGCCTACCGACTCTCGCTTTTTGTTATTCTGCCTGCCTCAAGTCTAACTAACGCGTCGACATCGACATTATGTTAGGGGCGGCTCCTGCCGCCGAGGGTCGCGGGATTTGCTGGCCGCTCTTGAACGGGATCACCTGCGGCTCACCGCTGTCGGTATGCACGATGTCGTAAAACTGCGGCAGATTAAAGTTGATAAAGTTCGCGCTGTAGCTAAAACGATCCTGGGCCGAAGTATAGAAACGGTTGACTCCGTGGACCATTTCATCTTTGTCGCCGCTGCACTGGCGGTAGACTTCTACCCGGTTAGCTTCGTCCAGAATATAGATATTGTAGCCAGCATCGCAATCTTCGAAGAAAAACTGGATCAGGCCTTCGCTGGCATAGGCATCGACAATCTCCGGCGGATGCGGCTCATCGGTTTTCCCCATCACCAAACTTGCCGAACCAAACAGCTTGTTGGTCGAAATACAGCTATAGAAGTCGACTGAATTTTCCAGCTTCTGGACCGAAACCCCGCGACGCTCGAAAAACAGGCCATGAGTCTGATCACCGATTCGAATCGCTTTGAAGCGACGGCGCTTTTCCTGCTCAACCGGCTTCAGGCGCATTTCGATACACTCGGCTACCAGCTGGTAGACCAAGTTACGGATAAGGCCACGCATGTGCTTGCTGTAGCAGAAAACATCAACCGACTCAGGCGGAATTGCGTCCTGGTGCATCTTGCCCAGTACCGTTTTCAGGGCATCCAGCATAGAGTTTTCGCCACTGAAGTTAAGGGTACGGACTTCATTCCAGGAGTTTCGATAGACCAAATCCACACTACCTACCAAACAAGTCTGATCGGCACCGTAGCTAAAGATATCGGTATTTTTGAAGTCAAAACGAACCGAGCGATTTTTCAGCTCAGTCGTCGGGTCGTTTTCCAAGTTGATAAACAGCCCCAACTGGCGAATTTCACATGGGCTGGACAGCGCCTGCAAACCCGGCTGTGGTCGGCGGATCGGAAAGGTATTGCGAATATCACTGACCAGCTGGTAGAGCTTGTCGATATCCATCGCGGCATCACGCACTACATTATGCAGACAGGTCGACTCGGTTAACAGGCCGTTGAAGTACGCCCAGGCAACCAGCTTGCTCAGATAACGGTTATGCTCCAGCGATGGCTGGCCCAAAATGGCATAGGGATCCAGCGGCTGCTTGTAAAGATACCAACCGGCAGTATTGGTTCGTCCGGCAGGTACCTGAATCAAGGTCAAATCCGGCTCATGCAAATCGGGTGAGATCTGCGGGTTCAGCAACGTCACCTTGCCCGGCAGCACCTCAAACGCAGCATACAGCTTACGCGCCAGAATACTGATGTCTTCCGGCTGATCGCCGAGGTTATATTATTGCGACGGGCGAAGCGGATCAGGTTACGGTAGCTCAGCATCAGGGCATCAAGCAACTCGTTGTGTGCCCGCTTAACCTGCTCAACTTTCCAGTCCCGGCGGTTATCCAGTTCCAGCAGAACCTCTTCCGACCACTGCCAATCAGAGGTCAACTTAGTCAACACCTTGCGACGCCAAGTCACCGAGCCGGAAGCCGGTTCACGAGTCAACTTTTCATGTGTCTTGAGGTAGAAACAGCGACGTACCAGATCCAGACGACGGTGATCGTCAATACGTTCCAGATAGCGCGTGACCTTCTCCAGCATCAAATAATATGCATCCATACAGTACTCTGTGCAATCTTCAGAGAAGAAACGGCGCTTACCGTCAACACTGAGCAGCTGGGTGTGCGGGTACTCCCAGGAGTAGGCCTCGAGCAAAATGGCTTTCAGCACCGACTTATATGGCGAATCAATACTCTTGTATAACTGCCACAGGCTGGAACCAAAATATTCCTCGGCCGGGATCCGGGTAAGTGGGCCAAAATCGATCCATTCATCACGACGGATATACCCATTAGTATCGAGGTAGTCGATATATTCGTCGTAACACTCTTCCATTTCCGACGGCACCATGTACCACATCAGGCGCTGGCCGGCGAGCTGGACAGCCGAACGGTAAAACTCGTCAAGCAGCAACAAGTGCTGGCTCGAACCACAGTTATCGCCAGTCATCTGCTCAGAAAAGTTATCGCGGAACCGGTTTTCGTCAATCAGGAAAAAGTTGGCTTCAACACCCTGTCCCATTGCCCAGTCGGAGATCAGCGAGCATTTGCTCTCAAGTGCCTTGCGGGCATCCGCAGCCATATCGGTACGAATACAGACCCAAATGTCTAGATCACTGGTCAGGCTCTGGCCCAGAGAAGAAGTACTGCCCATGGCATACAAGCCAGAATGGGACATTCGTCATCGGCTAGCTGAGGGGGGTAATAGTCGACTGGCTGGTTAAACCGCAATCATCGATAAGCTGCTGCTGTTGTTCAGAAACGTCAAATGCGGCAATGCCTACAGGCACAGCCTGATCCAAGTAGCCGGGTACTGCCGGATGGTTATAGTGGAGTAACACGGTTAGCAGGTTGAATACCTGCTCGGACTGCACATTCATGGCTGCGCGGGCACGCTCCAGCCTAAGCTGATTGTGCTGATCCAGTCTACTTTTAAGCGTCTCGATATAATTATGCAAATTACTCTTCCAAGAGCTACCAGCTAGAGAGCGGCCCAAATCTTGTCATCATTAGTGTAGTTATTGTCCTACACGCGAGCAAAAACGTGATCAATGTAACAGTTTTTGCTCTAACCGTAAAGATAGTGACGATTTATGACAGCTTATGAATGGCTCGCTTTATTGCAAAACGACGATACGGCCCATCCTTGTCCTATTTCCCCTCAAGCTAGTACAAACTCAATAAACCGCCAGCTGCGGTATTGTAATGAATTTTTCACTTAAAGGTTATGTGAGAAATATCACATTAATTACAACACATATCAAGACAATACTGATTCACCGCACTGAGGACAACAAGTGAATTACCATCACAGCGCAGGAGTGATACGATTACAGTGTATAAATGCAAGCGATTTTATGGACCCGATTCTATGACCGATAAACCGATCCGTATTGCCACCCGCAAAAGCCCGCTGGCAATGTGGCAAGCAGAATTTGTAAAAGATGCACTAGAGCAGGCCCATCCAGGCCTGATTGTCGAGCTGGTACCAATGGTCACCAAAGGCGATATCATTCTGGATACCCCTCTAGCTAAAGTCGGTGGTAAAGGTCTGTTCGTGAAAGAGCTCGAAGTAGCCATGCTCGAAGACCGTGCAGACATCGCCGTGCACTCGATGAAAGATGTACCAGTAGAATTCCCCGAAGCTTGGGCTGGTAACCATCTGCGAGCGTGAAGACCCGCGTGATGCGTTTGTCTCCAACACCTTCAATACCATTGACGAGCTACCGGCCGGTGCTGTTGTCGGCACCTCCAGCCTGCGCCGTCAGTGCCAGCTGCGCGCCCAGCGCCCGGACTTGGTCGTCAAAGATCTGCGCGGCAACGTCAACACCCGCCTGCGTAAGCTCGATGATGGTGAATATGACGCGATTATCCTGCCTGCGCCGGCCTAAAGCGCCTGAAAATGGACGATCGCATCCGTGATGCCATTGCTCCGGAAACCAGCCTTCCGGCCGTTGGCCAAGGAGCTGTAGGCATTGAGTGCCGTCTGGATGACGCACGCGTCCGTAAGCTGCTCGATACCCTGAACCACCGAGAAACCGCTACCCGCGTTCTCTGCGAGCGTGCCATGAACAATCGTCTTCAGGGTGGTTGCCAGGTGCCAATCGGCAGCTACTCGGAGCTACAGGGCGATAAAATCTGGTTGCGTGCCCTCGTTGGCGAGCCCGACGGCAGCAAGATTGTCCGCGGCGAGATCAGCGGCCCGGTTACCGATGCAGAAGCATTAGGAACCCAGCTGGCTGAGCAGCTGCTTGACGAGGGTGCCAAGGACATCTTGGATAAGCTATACGGCAACGCCTAATGACAATACTGATCACCCGCCCGGCTCCAGAATGCCATCAGCTTGCCCAGCAGCTCAATGCGGCGGGGATCAGCGCTATTGCCCAACCACTGCTGGATATTCAACCAGGAAAACAACTCCCTACCTTGATTTCCCAGCTAAATAAGCTGCAATCAGACGATTTTCTGATTGCCGTCAGTGTTCATGCAGTGAACCTAGCGCACAATTACATAACAACACAAGGTGCCAGCTGGCCAAAAAAAACGTGCATTATATGGCCGTTGGGCACAAAACAGCCGCAGTACTCTCTGAGTGCTCCGGCAGTGATGTGCTATCACCTCAGTCGCACTGTGACAGTGAAGGATTACTGGAATTACCGGCACTGGCTCAAGCACGAATACAAAACCGCCGGGTGCTGATTTTACGCGGCAATGGCGGTCGTGAGCTGATATCCCAAACCCTGCAACAGCGCGAGGCAAGGGTCAGTTACTGCGAAACATACCTGCGCAACTGGATCCCGCTTGATGGTGACCAGCTGTGTCAGACATGGCAGTCGAGGCAGGTCTCGGCATTGGTAGTCACCAGTGGCGAACAGCTGGCACACCTAAGCAGTTTAATACCTGATGACAATATGGCTTGGTTTCTTCAGCGCCACCTTTTCGTACCAAGCCAACGAATCGCAGACCAGGCTAGAATGCTTGGTTTTTGTACAATTTCCACCGTGGGGAGTGCGGCCAACGATCGCCTTTTCACGACCCTAAGCAAGATAGGCACGATGGGATAATCGGATGACTGACAAAAAAAACCAATAATGATACCTCTGCAGATAACAAACAATCAGCAGTGTCAAAAACGACGAATAAGCCAGGTCAATCAAGTGCCAAAGCGCAAGCACCTGAAACCTCAGCACCAAAGGAAAAGGCAGCCAAGGCTGATACCACCCAGCCGGCACCTGCTCCTCAGCCAGCCGAAAAGCAAAGCGGCAGCAAAACAGGGGCAATCGCCATTGCACTTGTCATCGCGCTCGGTGCCGGCCTGTATTACCATGGCCACCAGCAAACCTTGGCCCAAGAAGCCAAGATGGCAAACCTTCAGCAGCAGCTTGCTGGGATGAAAAGCAACCTGACAAGCAGCATTGCAGCCACGAAAGAAGAAACACTCAGCCAGGTAGAAAAAAAACCTACAGCGTACAGACGTCTCGATTTCCCAGCAGGGCAAATCAATCACCGGTCTGCAGATGGCACTGTCCGAAATGAAGGGACGCCGCCCGAACGACTGGCTTCTGGCTGAAGCCGACTACCTGGTGAAAATGGCTGGCCGTAAATTATGGCTGGAGCATGATACAGCCAGTGCAACCATCTTACTTGAATCCGCCGACCACCGTATTGCCGAGCTGAATGATCCGAGCATGACCCCGATCCGCGAAGCCATGCACAGTGATATTACTGCGCTGAAAGCGGTTGCCCGTGTTGATCGCGATGGTCTGGTACTGCGCCTGACTAGCCTGCAAGAAGCCGTTGCTGCACTGCCTCTGGCCAACGCCATCGTGCCTGAAGCCGCTGAAACCGAAGCGGCAGCTGTCTCGACCTCTGTCGACGACTGGAAAGCAAACCTACAGACTTCCCTGAAAAACTTCAGCGAGCACTTTGTCACCTACCGTACCCGCGACGGCAGCGTGATCCCACTGCTATCGCCAAAGCAGGACTTCTACCTGCAGGAAAACATCAAGTCCAAGCTGGAAACCGCAATCAAGTCGGTTTATCGCGAGCAGGGCGAGCTGTACAGCAAGTCGTTGATGATGGCCAAAGAGTGGGCAGAGCAGTTCTACGACATGGAAGATCCCGCAGCGCAAAGCTTTATCAGCACCCTGGACAAGCTTGCACAAGAAAATGTGGAAGCCAGCTACCCGAGCAAGCTGAAGTCGCAGCCTCTGATCACCGATGCCATCAGCGAGCGTCTACGTCAGCAAGTGAAACCACTTAGCACAGAGGAGAACCCAGCATGATCAAACTATTATTGCTGGTTGCTGCGCTGATCGCCGGTATTGTCGCCGGACCGATGCTGGCAGGCAATCAGGCTATGTACTGATCTCTGTCGCCAACCAGACCCTGGAAATGAGCCTGACTACCCTGATCCTGCTCGTCGTGATCTTGTTCGGTTCTTTCTTCCTGCTGGAAACCATCATCAAGCGTATTCTGTCAGTCGGCAGCTCAACCCGAGGCTGGCTATCCGGCCGCAAAGCGCGTAAAGCACGCCAACTGACCTCAACAGGCCTGATGAAAGTCATTGAAGGTGACTGGAAACAAGCTGAGAAGCTGGTTGTCAAAGCTGCCAAGCACAGCGACGCACCGCTGCTTAACTACCTGGCCGCTGCTGAAGCGGCACAAAGCCAGGGCGATGCCAACCAGCGTGACGAATACCTAAAACTGGCCGCCGATATCGATGGCCAGAATCTGGCCGTAGCTCTAACTCGCGCCAAATTGCAGTTCCGCCAACAGCAGTATGAGCAAGCTGTTGCCACACTGCACGATATCCAACACGAGCACAGCCGTAACCCGGTACTGCTTGCGCTGCTGAAAGACTGTTACCTGAAACTGGAAGACTGGAAACCGCTGCTGGCGCAGCTGCCTCAGCTTGAGAAACTTGGTGTGATCACCGCCGAAGAAGCCGCTGTACTGCAAGTCAAAGCCGAGTGCGGCCTGATGACACATATTACCCAGCAAAACGGTAGCGAAGGCCTGATGGGGCACTGGAACAGCCTCAACCGTAAAACGAAGCAGCGTCCTGAACTTATCGCCTGTTTTGTTAGGCTGATGAGCAGTCACAGTGCCGATAGCGAAGCATATACCGTACTGCGTGACGCACTGAAGAAAAACAATGATGAAGATCTGATTGAGCTGGTACCGGCCCTCAACCTGGCTGATTACCACCCGGCAATTGTCCGACTCCAGGATCTACTCCGCTATGACAGCAGCAACCCAAGTACCTATAGTGCCCTGGGACAGCTGTTCATGCGCGAAGAGAAATGGGAAGAGGCCAAGCAACACTTCGAAAAAGCCATTGAGCTGCGACCAAATATGGCGGACTACGGCTACTTGGTTGAAGTAATGGAAAAACTGAATGACAGCAAAGCCGCAGCCGACCTTTCCCGTCAGGCTCTGACGCTGGCACTACCCGCCAAAAACTAACAACTTGGCAACATTAAGCTTTGAGTTAAAAAGCACCCATCAGGGTGCTTTTTTTTGTTTTCATATACAGTGGTTTATATACCAAAGTGCAATATTTTGTATCTAAGTGTTAATAGCCATTTCATCTTATATCTGACCTATTGCTAGCATAATGTAAAAGTTATTCAATACGATTTCTAGTCGCTAACAGATGGATAACTAACTATGGATATGCTTCCTTGGTTAATCGTTTCTGGCATTGTTGTTTCTGTGATCACTTGCTTGATGACCGCAGTATTGATCAAAGAATCATAATCGGCCGGAAATTAAAAAAAAGCCTCCATCTTGGGAGGCTTCTTTAATTGTATCTACTGTTCTTACTTACCACGTTAAAGCTGCAGAGCCTTTTTGGCTTTCTGCAAAGCCTTGTCGTAGCGCTGCATCGCCCTCGCCGCTTTCTTTAACCGTTTATTCTTCTTCTTCGCCAGCTTCTTCAGCTTCCTGACCTGCTTTTTGGTCATGGCCGGCAGAGCCACAGCCTCTTCTTGTTCAACGACGGCAACCGCTGCTAGCTGAGTTTGAGCGGCTGGTGATGGCACAGGTAGCTCGCTGACCTTTGCCATTTTGTTTGTTACCTCAGACGTCGTGGCCAATATGGCAGCCAATGGCCTTGCCCTTGTCAGCGCGCTTGGCTTGCACAAATAGTCTTTGCTACTGGCTGAACGAGCACAGCTGCTACACACAAACTTTGGTTCACTGACAATCTTACTGATTGTTGCAAACTGATCGACAATTTCGACCCGGCGGTATTTACATAGAGACTTTGCCACTTACCACTCCTTCAGCAAAAGCCAATTATTATCACTATTCCTAAGAATATCACTGCATAGCAGCCAGCAAAAGACAGGAAAGCGGGAGTAAAAAAAATCAAGATTCTGCTATTTCATTGCCGCAAGTACATAGACATCAAAGCGGTTCTTTTTGGTTTCAATCGCCGTTGAGGGTTTTTGATCAGCCAGAAACTCAGCGTAGTCCGGACGCTTTATCACCACCCGTTTGGTGGCCAGGGCCATAGCCGGAGCCAGCAAACTATCGGCATCATTATCAGCCCAACCAAGGTCTGAAATACCCGCATTTCCTTTTTCACCAATGCTGATTTTTTTTCTTGTGGGGGTACATAGGTCGAGATAGACCACATCCGGCGCGGTAAAATCAGGATCCGCAGCCAGCTTCTCCAGTGCATCATGGCTCGAGGCATGCAGCAGGGTAAGGCGCTCACTGATCCAGCCACCAATTTCAGGATCCTGCTGGGCCCGGCGCAAACCATCATCAAGCAGAGCCGCCACAACCGGATGACGCTCCACCATTTGCACCTTACAGCCCAACGAAGCCAGAACAAACGCATCACGGCCCAAGCCGGCGGTACCATCCACCACAGTGGGAGTTACGCCGCCCTTAAGGCCAACTGCCTTGGCAATTGCCTGGCCTCGCCCGCCGCCAAACTTACGTCGATGGGACGCCGCCCCTCCAACGAGATCAACATATACCGCTCCGAGCTTTGGCTCATCACGTTTGTGCAGCTCTAGCCTTTCGGTCGTCAGCACTAGGGCAAAAGTGCTATTTTCATCATGGCTCAGCCCCCAACGCAGGGCCAATTCATCCAGCTCATGCTGACGGTCAGGCGTGTCACAGATTAAAGCGAGTTGCACAAGATTCTCCGGTAATAATCAACAAGCCCCCGGCTATATTGCTCATATCGAGCAGTTAGGGCATATAAGGAGCAGGATTATACCACTGCCTCCGAGGATTGGCGCAACTCGCTCACCAGCTCAGCCAATGGCTGGGGCTTGCCAAACAGATATCCCTGAGCATAGTCGACACCAAGATCGTAAAGGCGGGTCAAGATGGCTTCGTTTTCCACAAACTCTGCCACGGTCTGCTTACCCATTTTCTTCGCTAGCTCATTAATGGCCTTCACCATCGCAAAATCCATCTCGTCATCGGCGATATCACGAACAAACATCCCGTCAATCTTAATAATATCAACCGGCATTCTTTTCAGGTAACCAAACGAAGACAGCCCGGAGCCAAAGTCATCCAGCGCAATCAGACAGCCCAAAGACTTCAACTGGGTAAAGAGCAAGATGGCCTCACTCATATTACCGATGGCAGCCGTTTCGGTAATTTCCAAACACAGTTTATTGGTCGGCAAACCGGAAGCACTAATTTTATCGACCATGAAATGAACGAAGTCACGATTGCCCATCGACTGGCCCGATAGGTTAATCGAACACAGCTCCAGTTGCTCAACCGCCGCGGGGTGCGCGACTAACCAGTCAATAACAGCATTAACCACATAGCGATCAATCAGATGGGCCAAGTTATACCGCTCTGCAGCCGGCATGAACAATCCCGGGGAGATCATGGAGCCATCGCTTTCACGGATCCGGACCAGAATTTCATAATGTTGCTTCCGGCTCGTTGATGTCAGCGGGGCAATTTGCTGGGCATGCAGCTCCAGCCGCTTTTCAGCCAGTGCTTTTCGAATAAGGTTTACACACTCCATTTCCAGCTCGCGGCGTTTTAGCTCCTCGTCATCCGGATGGTAGAGGTGGAGGCGATTTCGTCCCTCGTCTTTGGCCGCATAACAGGCGGTATCTGCCTGGGCGTGAACCTGCTGGGTCGAGCTGCTGTTTCGTCGATAAGCCGGATCCCTATCGAGCCACTGAAACTAAACCGGTTGTTCTGCCAGTAAAATTCGGCCTCTTCCAGCAGGAGCAATATTTCATTGCCAAATTTCACCGCCTCAACCGGGCTGCAGTTGCGCAGAATAATGGCAAACTCATCCCCACCCAAACGGGACAATGTCGCTTTATCCGGCGTGATCCCCCGCAGCAGCAGGCTACTTGCTTCAAAGCTTCATCGCCAGCTTCATGACCTGCGGTGTCATTAATTACCTTGAACTGGTCAAGATCGATATAGAGCATCGCATGACGGGCACCTCTGTTCCTAGCTTCAAGCAGCACCTCTTCCAGCTGCTGCTCAAAATGGTTCCGGTTATACAGATCCGTCAGGTAATCATGACACGCCTGGTATTCCAGCTGCGCCTCCAGTTCGCGGGTAGAGGTAATATCTTCTCCCACCAACAGAAGCTGAAGCTTGGACTGGGTCGGGCGAATAGTCTCGCGGATCCAGACAGTATGGCCATCAGCACACTTATATCTCAGCTGGCGACGCCAGAGCTTCTGTTCATTGGTTTCGCGAACACCCGAGATATACTGCTGCGGCAATGGCACATCATCATCATAAAAGTCCGTAACCTTATGCCCGAGCAACTGCCGCTTACTATAGCCGAGCAGATCGGCAGCAAATTGGTTAACCGACTGAATACGGGCCTGATTATCGACAGCCAGTAATATAACGGGTTGCTGCTCGTACAGCAGGCGGTAGCTGACCTCTCTTTCTCGCAGCTTTTCTTCCATCTGATGGCGAGAAGTGACATCACGGGCTTCAAATAGAAGCTGCTCTGCCTCACCTACCGACTCCGGCATCCGCTTCATGGCAATATCCAATACCCGTCGGCCGTCATCATTGCTCTGGATCTCGACTTCAAAACGAACCCGCTGATCCTGCCAGGCCGCATAAAAGGCCTTGCTTAGTCGCACCACAGTCTCTTGTTCCCAGCAATGCCAGCGCCACACCGGGCGATCGTATTTGATAATTGATCGGCCGACCAGATTCTGCAGGGCAAGATTGCCCGAGATCAACACACCGTTGTAATCGAGGATCCCGATATACTGGAAGCTCTGATCAAACACCCCCTCAAACAATGCCCGACTCTGTTGCAGCTTTTGCTCGCTCTTATGCAAACGGCGGATAATCAGGCTAAGGAAGACAATAATCGCCGCCATGATAACGACCGCAATCGTCATCGCACGCAGCTCTTTGTTGTAACGTTCAAACCAGCTCTGCGGCTTGTTCATTACCACCACATCATCTGGCACGGTAAGGCCCCAGCGCAGCAAAGCCTGATGGTTAAACATCTCCTTGCCCGCACTATGCGTAAACATTGGCAGCTGACTGGCATCACCATTAATAATCGTCACCAGCAGCTGACCGATGAGCTGTCCCTGCTCAAAGCCACTGATCATGGTGCCGCCCACGACACCGTGTTCGAGCAGATACTGATACGAGGCATACACCGGAGCCGATGCTCCCTCGGTCAGCGTATCGACAAAAGAGCGGCTGCCATATAGTTCCCGCTGCTATCAAAATAGTAGCTCAAGAAAATAATCGCGGATTGATCCGGCAATAAGGCCGCCTGGGAATAAATATCACTGAATTTTCCCGATGACAGGCGGTGCACCACAAGATCCGAGGGGTTTAACGTTAGATAATCATCGATTTCCTGCCACATCGCCTGCCCGGTATAGGTTTCATCGGCAATGACATAAATCTGCTGTAAATCTGGCTGCTGAGACTGCCAAGGCGATATTATCTATAGGGTCGCTGACCTCAAGCACTCCTGTCACCTGAGCCAGCCGGTCATGTTTCTCGGGTTGATAGTTGTTGATCCCCACCATCAATACCGGTGTATCACCGACTTCCTCAGACAGCTGATTAACCAACCACAGAGCATGATCATCCGTGACGACAATCGCCCGGTATTTCTCGCGGGTCAACTTGGTCCGGTAGATATCCAGCAGTTCATTGAGATAGCCATCAGACTGATAGCGCTTACTATCCATATAGCTGACATGAAGTGGGATACCATAAGGTTGCGAGGCCGATTCCAGCCCGGCTTGCAGCGAATCCGTCCAGCTCATTCCTTGATGATAGGAATGGATAACCAGGGTATCTTTCACCTGAGCATAGGAAGGAGCCACCAGCAGCGTGAGAAACAAAGCTAGAAACCGCATAAAACGTCGAAAGATCCTGTCGTCAAAGTCCATGTAATGTGCCGGCCTGGCAGCTAGCACCGCTGTATATTTACAGCACGATTAGGTCTGATTAATAGTTATATTTAGATACTGAAGCCAGCTCAGTATAAGATATGAGCTGTATCGGATAAACAAGGGATAACACAAAACCATGACCCAGCCACCACGGATTGATGATTTAGATCGCGATATCCTCAACGCCCTGATGAACGATGCCCGGATCCCGTATGCGGAAATGGCCAAGCGGTTTAATGTCAGCCCCGCCACGGTGCATGTGCGAGTGGAGAAAATGCGGGCCGCAGAAATCATTACCGGTACCGAAGTGGTTGTTAACCCGAAATTACTCGGCTATGACGTATGTTGCTTTATCGGTATCAACCTCAACGCTGCCCGTGATTACCATTCGGCCCTAGCCAAGCTCAATGAACTTGATGAGGTTGTCGAAGCCTATTACACCACCGGGGCGTATAATATCTTCGTTAAGCTGATGTGTAGGTCGATTGAAGAGCTGCAGCATGTGCTGATTGACAAGCTTCAGGCCATTGACGAGGTGCAGTCCACCGAAACCCTGATTTCCTTGCAGAATCCGATCAACCGGAACGTAAGCCCATAAGAGGCGAGAGGCGAGAGGCGAGAGGCGAGAGGCGAGAGGCGAGAGGCGAGATAGCATATCCCGCCTCAATAACCCGTTAATACCCGATTGAGTATTAGGCGTTATTTTCAGCGTCAGCCTGGCGAGCAGCAGCTTCTTCGGCCAGCCACTCGGCAACAGGTTTAGCAAAGTAGGTCAAAATACCATCGGCACCGGCACGCTTGAAGCACAGCAGGGATTCCATCACAGTCTCGCGCTCTTTCAGCCAGCCATTTTGGATCGCCGCCATATGCATCGCGTATTCACCGGACACCTGATAAGCAAAGGTCGGAACCTGAAGCTCAGTCTTCACCCGGCGTACCACATCCAAGTACGGCATACCTGGCTTCACCATCACCATATCCGCGCCTTCGTTGACGTCCATCGCCACTTCATGCAGCGCTTCATCGCTGTTGGCCGGATCCATCTGGTAGGTCTTCTTGTCACCACCTTTGAGGTTGCCCGACGAACCGACTGCATCTCGGAACGGACCATAATAATTCGAGGCATACTTGGCTGAGTAGGCATGATTTGGGTATGGATATAGCCCGCTTCTTCCAATGCTTCGCGGATAGCCCCAATACGGCCATCCATCATATCTGACGGCGCAACGACATCGGCACCGGCTTCAGCATGAGACAGGGCCTGCTTGATCAGCACCTCGGTGGTCACGTCATTCATTACATAGCCAGTTTCATCGATGATGCCGTCCTGACCATGAACAGTAAACGGGTCCAGTGCCACATCGGTGATAACCCCCATCTGCGGAACATGCTCTTTCAGCAAGCGAACGGCACGCTGTACCAGACCTTCCGGGTTATAGCTTCTGCCGCACAGGTACTTTTGAAATCCTGCGAAATCACCGGAAATAATGCAATCGCCGGAACGCCCAGCTTTGACAGATACTCAGCTTCCTCCAGCATCAGATCAATAGACAGGCGCTCGACACCAGGCATTGATTCAACCGTTTCGCGGCGGTTTTTACCCATAAGGATAAACATCGGGTAGATCAGATCATTCACAGAAATCTGGTTTTCTGCCATTAAACGACGGCTGAAGTCATGCTTACGCATGCGACGCATACGGCGGGCCGGAAACGCGCCCTGGATAGATACAGACACTGCATACTCCTTGTATGGGTTGATTCGCTTTTTGATGATGATACCACTCTCATCATGCTTCGGGAGGTCCAATTACAAAAAAAATGCCTGAGTAGCAGTATAAGAATTAGCAATAACTTCAGCCGTTTCCTGATTGCGACAGTGTGCAATGACAGAAGCAATATGCGGCAGAAACTTAGGCTCATTACGGCTGGATTTGGGTTTCGGCCGGTAGTCTCGCGGCAATAGATACGGGCAATCCGTTTCAATCATCAAACGATTATCCGGGATATGGCGGACTATATCGCGCAGTTCGCTCCCCCGACGCTCATCGCACACCCAGCCGGTAATACCGATGTGCAAGTCTAGCGCCAGACATTGCTTCAGTTCGGCCTCGGTGCCGGTAAAGCAGTGCAGTACTGCCGCCGGCAACCTGTCGCGCCATGGTTTCAGGATCGCCAAGAAACGCTCATGGGCATCACGGCAATGCATAAAAACCGGCATATTGAGCTCTGCGGCCAATGCTAACTGGGCCTCAAAAACGGCTTCCTGCTGGGGCCGAGGTGAGAAATCACGATTGAAATCCAACCCGCACTCGCCAATCGCCACCACTTCCGGCTCTGCAGCCAACTGCCGGATAACCGGCAATGCCATATCTGAGACGGTTTTGGCATCATGCGGGTGTACCCCGGCCGTGCTATAGCAGTATTGCGGCCATTGGCGAGCCATAACCAGTGCCTGGCGACTCTCTTCAATACTGGTACCGGTAAGCACCAATCCTTTTACGCCAGCCTCTTTCGCCCGCTCAATGACTGCCTCGCGGTCCTTGTCAAAACGACTGTTGGTCAAGTTGACCCCGATATCTATCATTTGGTTATCCGTTATCCTTTGAGTTTTTGTATAAAAAAAACCGGCCATTGGCCGGTTCTTCAGTCATGCGTTCTGCTAACTACTCGTCATGTTCGTCATGTTCAGCAGTCTCGTCCTCTTCATCGCGAATATAAAAACGCGAGAAGAACAATCCGACCTCAAACAGCAAACACATCGGTATCGCCAACAACGTCTGCGAAATGATGTCCGGCGGCGTCAGCATCATACCCACCACAAATGCTGCCACAACAATGAATGGCCGCTTTTGTTTCAGGGTTTGCGGATCGGTCGCACCGGTCCAGCACAACAGAATAATGGCAACCGGGATCTCAAATGCAATACCGAAAGCCATAAACAGTGCCAGTACAAAATCGAGATAGCTGGCAATGTCTGTTGCAACCTGTACCCCTTCCGGCGCAATACTGGTAAAGAAACCAAACACGAGTGGGAAGACGACAAAATAAGCAAAGGATACGCCGGCGTAAAACAGCAGCGAGCTGGAAAACAGCAGCGGCATGATCAGCTTACGTTCGTGTTTGTACAGACCCGGTGCGATAAAGCCCCAAACCTGATGCAAAATCATAGGTACAGCAACAAACACTGAGGTAACCAAAGTGAGTTTTATTGGTGTGAAGAAAGGTGATGCCACATCCGTTGCAATCATCGTCGCCCCATCAGGCAGACGCTCTACCAAAGGTGCCGACAAAAACGCATAAATGTCGTTGGCAAACCAAACCAGACCAAGAAAAACCACCATTACACTCAACATGGAACGCAGCAGCCGATTACGCAGCTCTACCAAATGGCTGAATAACGGTTGCGTTTCTTCGACTGTAGACATAGTGATGTAATTTAATCCTGCTTTTGAGAAGTCGTTGCTGAGGTGTGCTCGTCTTTCTCAGCATAGGGACGCTGCACATCCGCGGCGGCTTGTTTCAGCTCTTCCACAGAATCACGCAGTTCAGGCGATAAGTCCTTCATTCCCATTTGCTCGGCCTTTTTCAGATTCTCCTGCAATTCCTGAATTTTCAGTTCTTGCGACAGTTCATCTTTTACTGAATTAGCCATATTACGAGCAGCGCCCACCCAGCGCGATACCGAACGTATCGCAACGGGAAGGCGTTCCGGCCCCAGTACTACCAATCCCACCACCGAGATCAGTATTAACTCCCAGAACCCGATATCAAACACGCGTTAAACCTGCTCTTTGTCTTTTTGGCTCTTTTGAGCCTGCTCACCTTGCTGATCATCAGCAAGTTTCTTTTGGTCGAAATCCGCGTCTGCTTCTTTCTTGGCTGCTGAGTCCTCGTCACCGATCGCTTTCTTAAAGCCCTTCACGGCAGAACCCAAATCACCGCCCAGCGAGCGTAGTTTCTTGGTTCCGAACAGAAGCACAATGATCAGTGCAATGATAAGCAATTGCCAGATACTAATACCACCCATGCTTGTTTTACCTCAGCTAATTGTGGTTGATAACAAAAACGATATGTTTAGGCTGCATACTTTACCTGCTATTTTCGGCAAGCACGCCACCCAAGTAACCAAAACGTGACCCCCGTAACGGCAGAAACCGTTGGATAAGTTTCAATATGATTACTAAAAAGTATGGCAGAACATACAACCAGGGTTGCACCAATGCCAAAATAGAACCTTGCCTGGCCCTGATAACGCCGATTATCCATGAAGTTGTCGTAGAGTGTATCAATTCGCTGGTTCAGTGCATTGCCCTGGCGCAAACTGTCATACAGTAATTCCGGCAGCTCCGGTAGTTTTTCGGCCCAAAACGGTGCCCTACTTTTAACACCTTCAATCACCGCCTGTGGTCCAACCTGACGAGACATCCAGTCTTCCAGAAACGGCTTGGCGGTATCCCACAAATCCAACTGCGGATACAGCTGACGCCCTAGTCCTTCAACATATAACAGGGTTTTCTGCAGTAAGACCAACTGCGGCTGTACTTCCATGTTGAAGCGACGCGCGGTATTAAACAGATTCAGCAACACATGGCCAAAGGAAATTTCAGCCAGCGGCTTTTCAAAAATAGGCTCGCACACCGTTCGGATTGCGAACTCAAAGTCATCAACATTGGTATCTTTCGGTACCCAGCCTGAATCCACATGAAGCTCGGCAACTTTCCGGTAGTCGCGATTGAAAAAGGCCAGCAAGTTCTCTGCCAGGTAACGCTTGTCATCCCGGTTAAGGGTCCCGACGATACCACAATCTAGTGCGATCCACTGCGGATTTTCGGGATTTTCACGGGCGACAAAGATATTGCCGGGATGCATGTCGGCATGGAAGAAGCTGTCACGAAATACCTGGGTAAAAAAAGATATTCACGGCATTTTCAGACAACAACTTCAGATCGGTACCATTCGCAACCAGCGCATCAATGTCAGAGACCTGGATGCCGTAGATACGCTCCATCACCAGCAGTCGTTCACTGCTGAGCTCGGTGTATACCTCAGGAACATACAGCATATCACTGTCTTCGAAATTACGTCGCAGCTGAATGCCGTTGGCCGCTTCGCGCATCAGATCCAGCTCGTCCAGCAGCGTTTTCTCATACTCGCGTACCACTTCGACCGGGCGTAGACGGCGCGCTTCCGGCAAAATACGCGACAGAATACGTGCCATCCGGTACATCAGTTTAATATCGGCCTGAATAACAGGCAGGATGTCCGGACGGATCACCTTGAGCACTATCTTGCGGCCATCAGCCTTCAGGGTAGCCGTATGCACCTGGGCAATGGAGGCTGAGGCCAGCGGTGTTTCGTCAAAATCATCGAACCAGGTTTCCAGCGGACCACCCAGCGACTGCTCCATCTGTCTCTTGGCCAGCTTGCCGTCAAACGGGGCAACCTGATCCTGTAGCATCGCCAGTTGATCGGCAATATGCGGCGGAAACAGATCCCGACGGGTCGACATCATCTGACCGAATTTAATCCATACCGGGCCCAGCTCCTGTAAAGCCAGCCTCAAGCGGGTGCCAAGCGGCTTATCAGCATGCTGGTTCTTGATCCAGAACAGCGACTTGCGCACCATTTTCGGTACTTCAACGCGCGGATCATCAGGCAGGAACTCATCCAGCCCGTAGCGCAGCTTAACTGTGGTAATTTTATAGAGGCGCTTAAACTCTGAATAGGTCATCATGATTTAACGTAACCTCAACAGCTGGTTCAAGCGGGACTCAAAGCGGGCGACATCGGATTTCAAATCATCGACCTGATCGGCAAAATGAGCAACCTCCAGAGCCTGAGGGGCAAGCTTCCATTCTTCGGTGATCACTTCTGCCAAGTCACGCTGACGACGCTCGGCTCCCTGGCGGATCTTTTGTGCGCCACTTTTCAATCCACTCACTAGGGTATGGGCAACAATATCACCCGTGTACTGCGACAGCTTTTCTTCCACATCTGGCTTCAACCCGCTCAGCAATGCAGAGAACTGCTGAGCCAACTGGATATCACCTTCCAGCGCCAGTTTATCGGCCTTGATCAGCTGGGTTAAGTTCGCCTGCTGGCGCAATTCCGGCAGCACGGTGAGGTTAAGCGCGAGATCGCAATCCACATCTCCCTCATAAGCAGCCAGCACATCAATCTGCTGACTAAAAATAAAGACGAGCTTCTTACCGAATTCATTAATGGTTACGCTAATAACCTTACCGCGCAAGCGTCCCAGACGGCGTTGGCTTTCAACGTCATCTTTCAGTAGGGTGTTCAGCGAGGTTTCTACCGCGCCAGTAACAAAAGCATCGAATGACATAATGTCCTCAGAACTTGTAGCCACGGTGCAGGGCAACGATACCGCCCGTCAGGTTGTAGTACTGGGTCTGCTCAAAACCAGCATCTTTCATCATGCCTTCCAGCGTATCCTGATCCGGGTGCATGCGGATGGACTCGGCCAGATAACGATAACTTTCCGAATCATTGGCAATCAACTCACCCATTTTCGGCAATAGGTGGAATGAATAGGCATCATAGACTTTCGACAACGCTTCAACCTTCGGCTTAGAAAACTCCAACACCAACAAACGGCCGCCCGGTTTCAGTACCCGGTACATCGAGCGCAGGGCCTTTTCTTTATCGGTCACATTACGCAGACAAAAACTAATGGTAATACAGTCAAAATAATCATCCGGGAATGGCAACTCTTCGGCATTAGCCTGTACATAGCCAACATTGCCGACAATACCGATATCACGCAGCTTGCTTCGGCCCACTTTCAGCATCGAGTTGTTGATATCAGCCAGTACAACCTGGCCATCTTCACCAACAATACGCGAAAACTTAGCTGTCAGATCGCCTGTACCACCACCTAAATCCAACACACGATGCCACGGCGAACACCACTGCAGTCAATGGTAAAGCGCTTCCATACCCGATGGATACCCATCGACATCATATCGTTCATGATGTCGTATTTCGCTGCTACGGAATGGAATACTTCCGCGACCAGATCCGCTTTCTCTTCCTTGGCTACAGTACGATAGCCAAAATGGGTCGTATCTTGTGTGGTGTCCGTCATGCTATATCCGTCATGCTGTATGTGTTTAATTATCCGGCTTAGTGTACTTGATGGCTGCGGTTTGCTCAAAGCTCTACGATAAATCATTTGCAACTGAGGCAACTGGCGGTAGCACCGAACACTCATTTTCTTCCAGTTCAGCTACCGTTGCCTGTGCCTGCTCTACCAAGTTGGGGCTGATATCCCGCTTCACCTCAACCCCCAGCAATTTGAAGCTTTCAGCCTGGCGGATCACATTGCCCCGCCCCGCCACCAGCTTGTTCATGGCTCCCTGATAACTGAGGCTGGCTTTATCAAGCGATGCCCCGACGGCTTCCATATCCGTGACAAACAAACGCAGCTTGTCATAAAGCTTGCCGGCTCGTTCGGCAATCTGTTTGGCATTCTGGTTTTGCCGCTCATTACGCCACAAATTATTAATCGTTCGCAGGGCCACCAGCAAGGTCGTCGGGCTGACCAACATGATATTCTGATCCATCGCATCGCGGATCAAACGAGGGTCAGCCTCGATAGCGGCCTGAAATGCCGGCTCGACCGGAATAAACATCAGTACGTAGTCCAAGCTGCGAATACCGTGCAGCTGATGATAGTCCTTACGGCTCAACCCTCGAATATGGCTACGAACCGAGACGACGTGCTCGCTCAGCGCCAGCTCCTGCTCGGCAATCGTCTCGGCATTAAAGAAACGCTCATAGGCGATCAACGACATCTTGGCATCAATAACCACCTCCTTGTCTTGAGGCAAATGCACAACCACATCTGGCTGATAGCGCTTGCCGTCTTCATTTTCAAGCTGATCTGGGTTTGGTACTCATGTCCTTCCCGCAATCCGGATTCACTCAGCACCCGGGCCAGTACCACCTCGCCCCAATTTCCCTGCGCCTTGTTGTCTCCTTTCAGGGCCAGGGTCAGGTTTACAGCCTCACGGGCCATCTGTTCATTAAGCTGCTTCAGGTTATTGATTTCATGCACCAAGGTATGACGCTCGCGGGCTTCCTGGCTGAAATTATCGGTCACCTGCTTTTTTAAAGCCTTCCAGCTGCTCCTTGAGCGGGCTAAGCAAATGTTCCAGGCTCAGTTTGTTCTGCTCGTCGACGGTACGGGTTTTCTGTTCGAACAACCGGTTGGCCAGGCTTTCAAACTGCACCCGCAGCCGCTCCTCGGCATTTTCTAGCAAGGCAATCTTGTCATCCGCCGCTTTCTGCTCTTCGAAATGACGGGCTTCCTGCTCGCGCAGATCAGCTTCCAGCCCGGCATTAGCCATCCGGGCATTTTCCAGCTGCTCGGTCAGGTACTGCTTCTCATTTTTCAGCGCTTCGAAGTGGCGCATTTTTTTTCCAGCGCTGCCGCCAGGCGGGCATGCATTTGGCGCAGCTCAGAGGTAAGGCGGTCGCGTTCGACATCCAGTTCATCAAGATCCTGGTTTCGCTCTGCCAGCTGAGCCTGATAATGCTGCTCCTGGTTTTGGGCCAGGCGGGCATCCGCTTCTGCCTGTTGGCGTAATAGCTGTGCTTGTTGCTGCCACCGGCCTTTCATCCACAATGCGGTGATCACACTGGCTACGGTTGCTCCTGACAAAGCAGCAACGACAGCCAGCTCCGCTCCTGTGAGCCACTCAGTTATCATGATTTCCAACCCTAAATAATAGAAAGAATGATGATTTTCAGACGGGTTCATTCTCGGTTTGTTCTGTGCTAAAGGCTAAGTGGATACTGGATAAATGTCCAGCTATTCTAGCTGACAAACCAGGCCTCATCGGCTACGACCGCCCATCAGTCATTATGATTGGGCTTGCTGTCACAGCCTGAGGATCCATGATCTGGTCGGGATCTCAACAATCGAATAGACTTTATCTTTTGGTATGACGAATAACCCGTGCTGCTCCCGCCGACAGAAGCAGCCTCTCAGATTGTGGATAAATGATGAACGAACGGTACGCACTCGGATATGGATTGGCAGCGGTTCTGCTATGGTCGACAGTCGCCACGGCATTTAAGATCACGCTTGATTTCTTCAGCCCGATCCAAATGATGGTTGCTGCCAGTGTGGTCTCTGCCATCGCGCTGATTGTTATCGCACTCTTTCAGGGCAAGCTTCACCTGCTTGGTCGTACGTTCATGGCCCGCCCTTTCTACTATTTACTACTCGGCTTAATTAACCCCTTTGCCTATTATCTGATCCTGTTCAAGGCTTATGACTTACTTCCGGCCTCACAGGCTCAGCCTCTCAACTACAGTTGGGCAATTACTCTCACCCTGATGGCCGCGGTATTTCTCGGCCAGAAAATTCGCAAACAAGACTGGGCAGCCTGTGGCTTAGGCTATCTGGGCGTCGTGGTAATTGCCACCAAGGGCGATGTCATGGCATTACAGTTTGACAATCCTTTTGGTGTTGCCCTGGCACTGCTGTCCACCCTGTTGTGGGCGATGTACTGGATCCTAAATACCAAGAACCAGGCCGATCCCGTGCTGGGCGTACTACTCGGTTCTTGGTTTCCCTGCCTTTCTCTGTCGGCTCAGTCTCTATCTAGGAGATTGGCCAAGTGTGCCATGGCAAGGCTGGGCAGCCGTCAGCTATGTCGGGCTGTTTGAAATGGGGATCACTTTTGTACTCTGGCTCAATGCCTTGAGGCTAACCCGCAATACCGCCCGGATCAGCAACCTGATCTTCATTTCGCCGTTTATCTCGCTGCTGCTGCTGGCGACAATTATCGGCGAAGAAATTCATTCCTCGACCCTTGCCGCTGGTACTGATTGTCTGTGGCTTGCTCGTCCAGCAATGGAAAAGCAAAAAAAAGCCTGCCACAGCGTGACAGGCAAAGCATATTAGGGTTGTCGAGACCCAGCGCCCTAAAGGGAAGACGTCTAGTTATAAATTCAATTGTATTAGCTGGTTGCTGCTACTGCATGCCAGCGGCGCCCCAGTTTGGACCACAGTATCAGCAAGCCGGGAATCAGCAGCCACATCTGCAGTGTCAGTAACATCGGTGGTGTTAAATCCAAACGCTGAGTCAGGCTCACCATCATACCGGCACCACTCATCTGGAATAATCCGAGCAGGGCTGCTGCCGTTCCTGCACGATCTCCAAACGGTGCCAGCGCTTTGCCTGCCGCCGAGCCCAATACAAAAGCGAAGCCGAAAGAAGACATGAAGATAGGCACCATAAAGGCCCATGCCAGATGAATGCTGCTCAGCACCAGCATCGCTACACCAGAGCCTATCAACATCAGCAAGCCAAGATTTAAGGTGTTACGAGTACCAAATTTATCCATGTACTTGGGGGCAACCATGCAGGCCAGAATATTCAGGGCGGCATTCACACCAAACCACATTGTAAACTGGCCCATATCCTGATTTAGCTCCATCATCAACCATACCGGCGCCGAGGTGACGTAAGCCAAAATCACGGCCATCGCCAGCATGCAAAGCGTAGCGTGGAACAAGAATACCGGTTCGCGCAGTACCGACATATAACGCTCAGGACTGAACAGCGCGCCATCGAATTTGGTATCTGCCGGACGTGTTTCCTTGAAAAAGATCGCCAGAAAAGTACCGGCAACCACAGCAAAGCCAGCCATGAAGCTGAAATTAGAGCGCCAGCCAAATTCATGGGTCAGCCATGAGCCGAGCAAAGGGGCCAAGGCCGGTATAAAACAGATAGCACCATTAAGGTAACTGATCATTCGGCCGCTACGCTCTGGGCCGAAGCTGTCACGAACAGCGGCAAAGGCGGCGACGGAAGTCGCGCAGGCACCGAAGCCCTGCAACAGTCTCGCCACCAGCAATAAATCCAATGTCTGCGCCCAGTACGCCATTGCTGCACTCAAGGCATAAATTGTCACACCGCCCAGCGCAATTGGTCGGCGACCGAAACGGTCAGCCAGCGGTCCGGCCAATAGCTGTCCCAACCCGAGGCTAAACATAAACCAGGTAACAGTATCCTGTACCCGGGTCGTATCAACGGCAAACGTCTCTGCCATCGCCGGCAGGGCGGGCAAGTAAATATCAATAGCCAGTGGGCTAAACAGAACAAGGATGACCATCAGGGTGACCAATCTTGTTCCTGACTGAGTTGTATCAGGCTTCATGTAACATTCCTCTCTATTTATGGCGGCAGTCTAAGCCCTTAGAGATATGAATAGAAATGGTTTATATTCAAATCAGAATTTCCTTTTTGGAATATCACTCTACCTGAGGTTATTGTTGTGTCTTTTGAAAAGCTTGCCCGTATCGATCTCAACTTGCTGGTTTGCCTCCATGTCCTACTGGAGGAATGCAGTGTCACCCATGCGGCCAGGCGTCTGAACCTCAGCCAGTCAGCGGTCAGCAAGAGCCTGACAAGGCTGCGGGAGCAGTTTGACGACCCACTATTTACCCGTACCGCCCATGGCATGGCACCCACTCCGCGGGCACAAGCGCTGCTGCCCTTGCTGGATCACTTGTTGCGAGAGGTCGAGCAGCTTACCGCACCGGCAGAGTTCGTTCCCGAAACCAGCGAACGCCATTTCAAAATGGCCTTGGTTGAAAGCGCCTACCCGCTTTTTCTTCCGCAGTTTTTAGGTGATATTTTTTTTCAAAAGGGCCGAATATTATTCTCGATACCCAGGCATGGGAACCCAATACCTTTGATCGGCTACAACGGGGCGAAATTGATTTCGGCATCACCGGCAAAGATCTCAATCCCAAGGATGCCATGCTGACGCTCATGCCACCGAAAGGAATTATTTTTCAAGAGTTATGCCGTGATTCTCAGCGTTGCATTGTCCGCAAGGGCCACCCGATATTGTACCAGGCAGATAGAGAATGGGATGAAGAGTACTACCTTGAGCAACGCCATATTCAGGTGCGCTGCGGGCAAGATGATCGCTGGCTGCTGGACTATAAACTGGCCGAAAAAGGTTTGCACCGTGATATCGCAATGTACGTTCCCGACTTCAACAGTGCCGCCAGTTTATGCACCCATACTGATCTCGTGTTCACCGCTCCGAGCCACTTCGCCCATTACATTACCGCCCAGCTCGATCTGGTCGTACTGCCATTGCCGCCAGAACTTCCTGCTATGGCCTACACTCTTTTCTGGCATCAACATCAAGAAAAAGACCTTGGACACAGTTGGTTAAGAGAGTTAATCATCAGCCGATGTCGTGATTTGTCTGCCACTTAATTGCAGCCAGCCAGCAAAAGCGCTAACGTAATATGCTCAGCCTGAACAACTCAGTGCAAGGCAATCAGTTTCATTGATGCCCGTCTTGCTTTGAGTTATTCAGGTTGGCATTCATTCCGTCGCACGGACGGTGGCAATAACAAGGAACCTCAAAACATGCAAGAAGTTATCTCACAACGTGTTGAGCAGATCCGCCATTGGTTGGCTGATAACCAACTAGACGCTTTGCTTATTCCTCATGAAGATGAATACCTCGGCGAATACATCCCGGCCCATAACGAGCGATTGCTGTGGGCGACAGGCTTCACGGGTTCGGCCGGTATGGCGGTGATCACGCGTGATAAAGCGGCGGTATTTGTTGATGGTCGTTACGTGGTTCAAGTTCGTAAGCAAGTGCCTGGAGACGTCTTTGAATACCGCCACCTGATTGACGAGCCACCGGTACAGTGGACTCAAGATAACCTTGCCGCGGGTAGCAAAGTGGCTATTGATGCACGCCTTCATAGCGGTGCTTGGCTCGCTCGTACAACCGAAAACCTAGCCGGCGCTCTGGAGCTGGTTTGTATTGATGCCAACCCTATCGATACGCTGTGGCATGATCGTCCAGCGGCAACGCTATCTGATGCAAAACTGATGGGGCTGGATTTCGTTGGTCAAAGCAGCGCAGACAAGCGCATCGACATTGCAGCAGAATTGAAAAAAAGCAAAAAGCCGAAGCAGCGCTTCTGACTCAGGTCGACAGTATTGCCTGGCTGCTGAATGTACGCGGCAGCGATGTGCCAAGCCTACCGGTCTTGCTATCAACGGCTATTATCCATGCTGACGAAAGCGTTGATTTCTACATTGATCCGGCACGCCTTCCTGCAGAGTTTGCCTCGCACGTCGGCGAAGGTGTCCGTATCCACCAGCCAGAGGCGCTGGAAGCCGGCCTACAGGCCCTGAACGGCAAGCAGGTATTGATTGATCCGGCAACCAGCAACGCCTGGGCCGGTCAGGTACTACGCACAGCGGGTGCCAGCCTGATTGAAGCTGCCGATCCCTGCCTACTGCCAAAAGCGGCAAAAAAACCCAACCGAAATTGCCGGAATGAAAGCCTGCCACATTCGTGATGGTGTCGCTGTCTCTAAATTCCTGGCATGGGTGGATGGTCAGGTCGCTGAAGGCAACCTGCTTGACGAAGGCACGCTGTCAGACAAGTTGTGGCAGTTCCGGATTCAGGATACCAGCTGTACCGATGTGAGCTTCGATACCATTTCGGCGGCTGGCGGTAACGCGGCTATGTGTCACTACAATCACCTCAACCAGCCTGAGCCAAGCGTACTGGAAATGAATAACGTCTATCTGGTTGATTCAGGCGGCCAGTACCCAGACGGTACCACCGATATTACCCGTACAATTGCCATCGGCCAGCCCGGCGACGAAGTGAAGCAAACCTTCACGCTGGTACTGAAAGGTCACATCGCCCTAGCGTCGGCACGTTTCCCGAAAGGTACAACGGGTTCCCAGCTCGATGCACTTGCTCGCCAGCACCTTTGGGCACACGGCTTTGACTATGACCACGGCACCGGCCATGGTGTAGGCCACTTCCTGAGTGTTCATGAAGGCCCGCAGCGTATTGCCAAAGTATATAACCCAACGGCACTACTGCCAGGTATGGTGCTTTCCAACGAACCAGGTTACTACCGTGCAGATGCCTTTGGTATTCGTATCGAAAACCTAGAGCTCGTGGTAGAAGTCGCCACCCAGGGTGACATGACGGTAATGGGTTTTGAATCGCTGACTCGCGCCCCTATTGACCGCCGCCTTGTTGATATTAACCTATTGAGCGATGTCGAACTGGCATGGCTGAACAACTACCACAAAACGGTGTTCGAGGTGATCAGCCCGTCACTGACAGGTGATGACCTGGCTTGGCTAGCACAAGCGACGACACCGCTTAAACGCTAATATCCGCTAAACCGTAGATACAACAACGCCCGCATTCATGCGGGCGTTTTTATATCCGAAACTATACATTGAGCATTGTCGATGCTGATATAGAGCCAAATAACAGCAATCTGTTACCCAGAGTAAGCGTGGTGCCAGTCCTTCCACACTACCTCGAATCCATGCTGTTTCACCGCTTCAGCCACTGCGGCGGCAGAGCGTTCATCGCTGATAGAAAACTGCTCAAGCTCTGGCTCATCGTCGGCATAGCCACCTGGCTGAGTTTTCGATCCCGCCGACATACTGGTGATCCCTAGCGGCAGCGCATTGTCACGAAACTGCGGCGATTCACGGGTCGACAGCGACAACTCGACCTCCGAGTTAAACAGGCGATAAGCACAGATCAGCTGAACCAGCTGGCGATCATTCATAACGGATTTGGGTTGCAAGCCTCCCTCACAAGGTCTCAGACGCGGGAAAGAGATGGAATACCGAGTCTGCCAGTAGCTACGCTCAAGATAATCAAGATGGCTGGCAACATAGAAACAATCCGTTCGCCACTCTTCCAATCCAATCAAGGCACCAATTCCAATCTTATCAATCCCTGCTTTCGCCAGACGATCCGGCGTTTCCAGACGATATTCAAAGTCCATTTTATTGCCACGCAGGTGATGCTCGGCATAGGTTGATGCACTGTAGGTCTCCTGGTATACCATCACAGCATCCAGACCTAACGTTTTCAACTCGGCATATTCATCTTGATCCAGCGGCTGGACTTCCATTGCCAAATAGCTGAACTGATCTTTGACCGCCGGCACTGCCTGGCGGAAATACGCCATCCCCACCTTACGTTCATGTTCACCGGTCACCAACAGCACGCTGTCAAAGTTCATCGCCTTGATGGCCTGACATTCTCGCGTGATTTCCTGCGTATTGAGCGTACGACGCTTGATCCGGTTTTCCATCGAAAAACCACAATAGGTACAGGCATTGGCACACAAGTTAGACAGGTACAGCGGCACATAAAATGAAATCGTATGGCCGAAACGCTTGCGAGTCAAAGCTGCCGACTGCTGTGCCATTTGCTCTAAATAGGGCTCAGCCGCAGGCGAAATCAGTGCCTTAAAATCTTCCAGATCCCGCTTGGGCTTGCGCAGGGCACGTTCAACATCCGTGGCTGTTTTGCTATAAATCGACAGCCGGATGTCATCCCACTCAAGCTGCTTCCAGACATCAACGTAGCTCATGCCGAACCCCTATGCCGTTTGATCCAAAAAAAGCCGTCAGTGGCTAGAGGCAATCGCATGGTTAACCGTTCCGGCCAGCCCCGCTTCATATGCCATTCGGCCACTCTCAACAGCAAGCTTAAAGGCTTTGCCCATTGCCAGCGGATCTGCTGCCGCGGCAATGGCGGTATTGACCAAGACGGCATCAGCTCCCATTTCCATAGCTTCGGCCGCATGGGATGCGCGCCAATACCCGCATCGACAATCACCGGCACACGCGCCTGATCAATAATGATTTCGAGAAAGTCACGTGATGCCAGGCCCTTGTTCGAACCAATCGGGGCACCTAACGGCATGACGGCGGCACAGCCGACTTCTTCCAGTCGTTTGCACAGTACCGGATCGGCATGGCAATAAGGCAGTACGATGAACCCCTCGCGCACCAACTCTTCTGCTGCCACCAGTGTTTCAATCGGATCGGGCATCAGGTATTTCGGATCGGGGTGAATTTCCAGTTTCAGCCAATTCGTCCCCAGCGCCTCGCGAGCTAGCTTGGCGGCAAACACCGCCTCTTTGGCATTCTTCGCCCCCGAGGTATTGGGTAGCAAGTTCACCCCGGCAGCCACTAGCGGAGCCAAAATATCATCGTCACGGTTGTCGATATCGACCCGCTTCAATGCCATGGTGACAAGTTCAGATTCAGAGGCAATGATTGATTCAGCCATTGTCTGGCTATTGGCATATTTCCCCGTACCGGTAAACAGGCGGGATGAAAAAGTCTTGTCTGCAATAGTGAGCATTTAGCCTCCGGCAATAGCTTGGAATAAGGCAATACGATCGCCAGTATTGAGTAGTGTGCTGTCCCAGTCGCTACGGGCAACAATATCGTCATTCAAGGCCACTGCTGTTGCCTGCAATGGCATGTCCAATGTAGTAAGCAGCGCAGTCAGGTTTTGCCCTTCAGGGCACTCCACAGGCTTGTCATTTACCTGTACCTGAATAACTGACGTCGTGACTGTCATATTTTTTTTACTCTCCTGTGCCGCACACCGGGCACTGTGTATCTTGAGCAAGATTGAATCGATGCCATCCCAGCGTCAGGCCATCAAACTGCCGCAGCGCGCCAAAGGCAACCTCACCGGCTTCGGTGATGAGCTTAATCGCCTCCAGCGCCTGCATCGTGCCCATCATGCCGACCACCGGACCGGCAATACCAGAGTTGCTGCAATTCTGTGGCTCCTGCGGCGATTCCGGCTGCCAAGGGAACAGGCAGTGATAGCAGGGGCCATGACCCTGGCGAAAATCAAAGGCCATCAACTGCCCCTGCCAACGAATTGCAGCTCCGAAAATCAGTACCTTATTGGCCTCAAGACAAGCCCGGTTAACCGCATGTCGTGTTTCGAGGTTATCCGAACAATCCAGCACCACATCGGCTATTGCAACTTCCATCGCCAGTCTCTGATCGGCAAGCCGCGCCTGTACCGCCCTAACGCGGATATGAGGGTTCAGCGCCTTGAGCTGTTCAGCAGCCATCTGCGCCTTGCTTTGTCCCTGATGGTTATCACGGTAGATCACCTGGCGCTGCAGGTTGGAGCTGTCGACCTCATCATCATCAGCGATAATAATATTGCCGACACCGGCCCCAGCCAAATACAGTGCAGCCGCCGAGCCAAGTCCGCCCACACCGACCAGCAACACCTGAGCTTTGCCTAATAACTGCTGACCATACTCCCCGATCTCGGGCAGCATGATCTGGCGGTTATAGCGCATAAACGCCTGATCACTGAGTATCATCGCAGTCCTTAGCATGCTCATGGCGAACCAGCAGCTGGTTAAAAGCATCAACTGCCGCCTGAGTATCTTCAGCCTGTGTTACTGCACGAACGACAGCGACACTACTAACCCCCGTCACGCCAGACTTTTTCTGCCCGCATCAGGTCAATTCCACCAATAGCCACGGTTGGAAACATATCGCCAATCAGTTTTTGGTATAGTGCAAGGCGGTTCAGCCCCTGGGGCTTCGACGGCATCTCTTTGGTTGTCGTCGGAAAAATATGCCCCAGCGCAATGTAGCTCGGGCTGAATTCTGCCGCACGCAATATTTCATAGTAACCATGAGTCGACAGGCCAAGACGCAAACCAGCCTGTTGGATCGCCGCCAAGTCAGCGGTTTCCAGATCTTCTTGTCCCAGATGAACACCATAGGCCTGATGCTTGATTGCCAACTGCCAGTAATCGTTCACATAGACCTGAGCCTGATATTGTTCTCCAGCTACAATGATCTGCTCAATCTGGGTATCCAACGTCGGTTCAGCAGGATCTTTGATCCGCAACTGGGTTGTCGTCACGCCCAAGGTCAGTAAGCGCTCAACCCACTCAGCCGAGTCCACTACCGGATATAGCGCCAGTTTGGCAGCGTCGGTGGCAGCAAAAGGCGCTACCGCCACTTCTTTGCTTACCCAGCCTAACTCTTCCACCTCTGGGTGGTTGGCGGTCAATGGCCGCGGAAATAGCTCACGGTTCATCGGCCAGCCAGTTTCGCCATAACCGTCAGCATGGGTTTCAAAATAACCACGGGCATGGGCACGAGATAACGTAACCGCATCTTCCAACGGGTAATCCAAAGCCAGAGCAACCAACAGCATTGCACGCTGTGGTTCGCTGGCACCGGCATGGTGGCAGTACACTGCTCGGGCTTCACCATGATGGTGCCAAATATCGACACAGCCCTTTTCAGTTGGCAGCCCGCAGACAACCAAGGACGGGTCCTCGGCGACTTGTTGCTGTATCTCGCTTAGCTCGGGATAAGGTGCCATCCACTGATCCAGCACCTTATACCCAGCAATATCAGCCTCGGCCTGGTTATAAACCAAGCCGAACTGACGCTCTTCGATCTGAATATCGACGATACCCGATTCACTCCAGTCAACACTCACCTGTTCGCCCAGCTGATACTTATCAGCGGCGGCAAGCAAAGGTTCCACATGCATCAGCAGCGGCGTTAAACTATCGGGTAAACATAAAGAGCTCATTAACTATCCTCTTGAACAGGGTGATATAACTCACTACCTCGAGCTCGGAATTCATCGGCTTTCTGCTTCATTCCTTCGAGAGGGTCTTCAAGCAGTTTGATCGCCAGCTCCCCATTTTTCTCCAGATTGTAGCATAGTCCCGCACCTCTTGCGAGATCTTCATCGAGCAGAATTTGGGCCCACACATTGAACAAAAATGAGCCACTTTACCGGACTCCTGAGGTAGAGTTTCATCGTGATAGCTCGCGCCGTATCCGGATCCAAACCTAGATTAAATTGGTCTTCCCACCGGAACTCAAAGCGCGCTTTTGACAATGCATTGTCACGTACTTGGGCTCCGGATGACCTTTTGCCAAGTCTGCCGCATGAGCACATAGTTTGTACGTGATCAGTCCCACTTTTACGTCGTCTTTATTGGGTAACCCTAGATGTTCTTTCGGTGTAACGTAACAAAGCATGGCGCAGCCATACCAGCCAATCATTGCCGCACCAATACCTGAGGTTATATGATCGTAGCCAGGGGCAATATCAGTGGTCAGCGGACCAAGGGTATAAAATGGGGCTTCGTGGCAATGCTTCAACTGATCTTCCATGTTCTCTTTGATCATATGCATCGGCACATGACCCGGGCCTTCAATCATAACCTGGACATCATATTCCCAGGCTATCTTGGTCAGTTCGCCAAGCGTACGCAGCTCGCTGAACTGGGCTTCATCATTAGCATCGGCAACTGACCCCGGACGCAGGCCGTCGCCCAATGACAACGCGATGTCGTACTGGGCACAAATTTCACAAATTTCTCGGAAGTGCTCGTACAGAAAGCTCTCCTGATGATGAGCCAGACACCATTTCGCCATGATAGAGCCACCACGGGAAACAATGCCCGTTACTCGCTTGGCAGTCATTGGTACATAGCGCAGCAAAACACCGGCATGGATCGTAAAGTAGTCAACCCCCTGCTCAGCCTGTTCCAACAAGGTATCGCGGAACACTTCCCAATTGAGGTTCTCAGCAATTCCATTCACCTTCTCCAATGCCTGATACATCGGCACCGTACCGATTGGCACTGGACTATTGCGGATAATCCACTCGCGGGTCTCATGAATATTGCGGCCAGTAGAGAGATCCATCACCGTATCGCCGCCCCATCGGGTCGACCATACCAGTTTCTCGACTTCTTCCTCGATAGAAGAACTAACGGCAGAGTTGCCAATATTGGCGTTCACTTTCACCAGAAAGTTACGGCCAATGATCATAGGTTCTGTTTCAGGGTGGTTGATATTAGCCGGAATAATTGCCCGGCCTTCAGCCACTTCCTTGCGAACAAATTCAGGGGTGATTTCTTCCGGTAAATTGGCGCCAAAACTGATCCCCGGATGCTGCTGGTTCAGTACCTCATCGCGATACTTAGCCCTGCCCATGTTTTCGCGGATCGCGATAAACTCCATTTCCGGTGTAATAACTCCCTGGCGGGCATAGTGCAGCTGAGTCACACACTTGCCTGCTTTGGCCCGGCGTATACGGTTCGCTTCGGCAAAGCGCAGCTCATCGAGCGTGTCATCGGCTAAGCGTTCTTTGGAATAAGCTGAACTTAGCTCGTCCAGAAACTCGGTATCGGCTCGCTCAGTAATCCAGCTATCACGTACTTTCGGTAAGCCGGCATAAATATCAACCGCCTGTATCGGATCGGTGTAATAGCCCGATGTATCGTAGACACGTACCGGCTCATTAGGCTCGAAGGTAGGATCTTTTTTTTGTACCGCCGACCAAACTGTCTGATAGCGAAATTTCACGCATCGGCACCAGCAGATCAGGGCGGCTCCCTTGAACATATACTTTCTGGGAGTTGGGATAAGGTTGGCTGTTAGTGAATCAATAAATTGTTTAGCTTCCAGTCTCGCTTGTTTGCGACTCGACATAGCAATTTCCTTTAAATTCCATATA
>LLEN01000004.1_pt1 | contig 53503 bp, 69 predicted proteins | sample 595881 | NCBI WGS metagenome assembly LLEN01 (sample SAMN02919314, study PRJNA255460) | bioreactor metagenome | biome: chemostat; feature: culture 2012_10.3; material: sediment; isolation source: day86 10degC chemostat 2012 inoculated with Wadden Sea sediment taken from... | place: Germany: Bremen ...
CCGACAACACACATACTTAGTAAATTGCTTTCAAAACTGATTATATTATTTCATAGCCTGAAAAAAAATTGATTTAGATCACTTGTAACCCTATAGGAGTACTTTTTTTGTCAAAACTCGAGCCACATCGCATTAAATCAACAGCTTAAAAGCATATTTTGTGAGCTCTGCGCTTGCAAGTCAAGCAATTATAGCTGTGAAGCAATATTTCAGGGAACGAACATTACGTAACAAACATACATAATTAGCTATATTTGATGGCATATGAGACATGAATCGCAAATTTACCGGAATAAAATCAACGCAGTTACATCCCGTGTGGCACACCGAACACCCATAAAGAGTAATGCAAAACACCTTTGTTTTACAGCGGTATAACACATAATTTACCGATAATTATTAATAAGGTTAGAGATAACTATTTTTAATTGGTGCAGCGTAACGCTTTAGCTTAAAGTAGCGCCAAATAACAGGAAGCTGTCTAAAAGGTCAATAGTATGATCTGTAAGCAGTAATGCTCTAAAATGCCATAAGTGTCATATTTCAGTCATTACTCATTGATGCTGTATAGCAACCTGTTAAAGAGGAGGAAGTTAGCTTCTTGTTTTTTTTACGTTTGTTAGATGATCCCGCAATGCAAACAATCGAAATCGCCATTTTCTTACAATTTTTCGTTGGTCTAATCGCCGCCGTCAACCCTATCGGCATTATGCCTATCTTTGTTTCTCTCACCGCTCATATGAACGCCGAAGAGAGAAATAGAACGGCCTATACTGCGAGTCTTGCAGTCAGCGTTATTCTGACTGTATCGCTGCTAGCCGGTCAGTTTTTATTAGATATGTTCAGCATTTCCCTAGATTCATTCCGAGTTGCTGGTGGTTTGCTGTTACTGACTATCGCCTTCTCGATGATGAGCGGTAAGCTGGGTGAGGATAAACAGAACAAGCAGGAAAAATCAGAATCGATTAGCCGTGAGCAAATAGGTGTCGTTCCGCTGGCAATGCCGCTTATGGCCGGTCCGGGTGCAATTAGTTCGACTATTGTCTATAGCTCGCGCTATCCTGGAGTAGCCAGCACGCTGGGCATTGCCGCAACGATTGTAGCCTTTGCTTTTTGCTGTTGGATGCTATTTCGTGCCGCACCGATCATTGTTCGCTTTCTTGGTCAAACCGGCATCAACGTCATCACCCGTATTATGGGCCTGATCCTGGCAGCCCTCGGGATAGAGTTTATTGCCAACGGCCTGCGCGCGTTATTTCCGGGCCTAGCCTAACTCTTCGCCCGACACTCTCACAAGAGTCCCTCTTCATCTCATTATGAGGAGGGACTCTTGCCGACAGCTGGTAACCCCTCCGATTGTTCATTATCCTATCTAATAATACTTCTATTTATTTCAGAATTTTATGGTTACGCTCAATACACGGCAGAAGTTCTATCAGGTCATTTTTGGCACTCAGACCAAAGCTGGGCAATATTTCGATATCGTCCTGATAGTTGCTATCTTGTGCTCTGAACTAGTCCTCATACTCTCGTCTGTTGAAGGTGTCGCAACTGAGTTTTCTCACCTTCTTTTTGTCATGGAGTGGTTATTTACCCTGCTCTTTACTGTCGAGTATATCGCCCGACTTTACTGCTCACCGCGACCATGGGCCTATGCCAGAAGCTTCTATGGTGTTATCGATCTTATCGCGATATTGCCAAGCTATATCGCCTTCCTGTTCCCGGGCTCAAACTATCTATTAATCGTCAGACTTATTCGGGTCATGCGCATATTCCGTATATTAAAGCTGGCTCGATTTCTAAAAGATTCCAATATATTGCTGCGATCCTTATTGATGGCACAGCGCAAAATCCTCGTCTTCTTTAGCACAGTCGTAATTCTGGTCACCGTACTGGGTGCATTGCTTTATGCCATCGAAGGGCCAGATAACGGCTTCACCAGCATCCCAGCAAGTATCTATTGGGCAATCGTAACCATTACAACTGTCGGCTATGGTGATATCGTGCCCCAAACCGATCTCGGCAAAACACTGGCTGCATTTACTATGCTGCTGGGCTACTCGATTCTGGCAGTCCCGACAGGCATTATTACTGCAGAGCTCAGCCAGGAAATGAAAACTCAGCGCGACCTTATTCGCTGTATAAACTGCTCCACCAGCGGCCACGAAGCTGATGCAAGTTATTGTAAGAAATGTGGTGCGGAATTGCCGGAGAAGGTTTAAGTACTTGTCTTTGATAGCGAGCATAAGAAAAAAAGCGGCACAATAAATTGTGCCGCTTCACCTAGTCAACTGGCGCTATTGCCAGTCATTATTATTTTATTGAGTTTTTTTCAGCAGACAGAAAACCAACCGCACGATCCGGGAAATCCGTAAACACCCCATCAACGTTGGCGGTATTGTAGAAAATATCCAACATATCGTTAAAGTCATTCGCATAGGCAGGAATACGACCAGTGTCGGCACGGAAAGTATAAGGGTGAACCTGCATACCTTCCTGGTGAGCAGCCTTCACCAAGCCAGTCAGCTTGATATTACCCTTGGTCGACTGATCAGAAACGACCATTGGTTTCCAAGGGCCGACGCCATCAGCATATTTGGCGACTTTTTCCATCCCGCCCTTGGCAAACATCCAGTCATAGTTATAAGGCTGGGCCTGACCTTTGCTGTCATACACCATGGTTTCGTTCCAGTCAGTGTAGGCCAATAGCTGCACTAGCTTAACGTCCATCCCCATTGCAGGCATTAGCTCTTCATGGATACGCTTGAGCTCATTAAAGTCAAACGTCTGCAGAAAGACATTGCTGTCTTTGCTAATGTAGCCATAGCCTTTAAGTACTTTCAGCACAGCTTTACTGATATCTTTGCCTTCATGACGATGGAACCACGGCGCTTTGATTTCAGGGTAAATACCAATGTCATAACCCAGAGATTTATTCAACCCCTGGATCATCTCAATCTCTTCTTCGAAGGTAGGCACTTTAAAGTCAGACTGCCACATCGGATAACGCTCAGGGAACCCCTGAACCTGCTTACCGTCTTTGATATTAAAGCCTTCGGTTACGCTTAGCTGCTTAATTTCGGCCAAGGTAAAATCAATCGCATAATAACGGCCATCATCACGGGCACGCTCAGGAAAAACCTTCGCCACATTTGTGACGCGATCCAGGTAATGATCATGTAATACCACTAACCGGTCATCTTTGGTCATCACCACATCCTGCTCAATGAAGTCAGGCTTCATCGCATAAGCCATTGCTTTGGCTGGCAAAGTATGTTCAGGCAGGTATCCTGATGCGCCACGGTGGGCAACAACAATCTTATCGGAATCTTGAGCTGATTGAGCGAAAAGGGGGGAAGCAAGCAAGGTGCTACCAATCGCAGCGGCAAGCCATAATTTTTTTTCATTATTATCGTCCTTAACAATCGATACATTTCATTGGGGAAAGAAAGCATCATTGGGTTATTCAACCAAAGCATAGTAATCAGAATTGAACCATCATTTTAGACCTATTGCTCTAAACGTGATCGAAAACAATCGATTTGGAACATTTTATTTTCGAATGGTGACACTAGATCAAATTTAATTGTTCGGCTGAAAACCAATTGGGTGTCACATGCCTGAAGTGTATTGTCTCGTTATTTCACTATTGTGACGCCACCGATCGCTAGGGATAAAAAAAACCGGAGCCAATGGCTCCGGTTGATGCTGTTTGCTAAAAGCGGCTTTTACTTACGTCGCCAAGTCGTACCCTGCGGGCCGTCTTCAAGGATAATATCCATCGCCAGCAGCTTGTCACGAGCCGCATCAGCTGCAGCCCAGTCTTTCGCTGCTCGGGCATCCAGCCGCTGCTGGATAAGCGCTTCGATTTCAGCAACATCATCACTTTCACCGGCACCGCCTTGCAGGAAGGCCTCCGGCTCCTGGCCCAACAAGCCAAGAATATCAGCCAACTCACGCATACGAGCACCCAACGCCGAAGCTGCAGCTACGTCATCAGACTTCAGTCGGTTGATTTCTCGCACCATATCAAACAGTACGGAATATGCCTCTGGCGTATTAAAGTCATCATCCATCGACTCTTTGAATCGCGTGACGAACTCATCACCACCAGCAGCAGGGACTTGCGTATCCAAACCACGCAATGAGGTATATAGACGCTCAAGGGCAGAACGCGCCTGCTTAAGATTATCTTCGCTATAGTTCAGCTGGCTACGGTAGTGACCAGACATCAAGAAATAACGTACAGTTTCAGCATCGAAGTAACCCAGTACATCGCGAATGGTAAAGAAGTTACCCAAAGACTTGGACATCTTCTCGCGATCAACCATTACCATACCACTGTGCATCCAGGTGTTCACATACTGTGAACCCGTTGCACAGCATGACTGGGCAATTTCATTTTCATGGTGCGGGAACTGCAGATCAGAACCGCCGCCGTGGATATCAAAATGATCACCAAGGATCGCCGAGTTCATTGCCGAACATTCGATGTGCCAGCCCGGACGACCAGCCCCCCATGGTGATTCCCACGTCGGCTCACCCGGCTTTGACATTTTCCACAGCACGAAATCCAGCGGACTGCGCTTAGCCGTTTCGATATCAACACGAGCACCGGCCTGTAGCTGCTCAAGATCCTGTTTCGACAGCTTGCCATATTCATCAAACTTGCTGACTTCAAACATTACGTCGCCGTTATCGGCAACATAGGCAAAGCCGCGCTCGATCAGGCGCTCACACATCGCAATAATTTCAGCAATGTAAGCCGTTGCGCGCGGTTCAATGTCCGGACGCTTCATGCCTAGCGCATCGAAATCGTTGTGCATTTCACCAATCAAACGTTCAGTCAACGAATCACAGCTTTCGCCATTCTCTGCCGCTCGTTTAATGATCTTGTCATCGATATCGGTGATATTACGAACAAAGGTCAGGTCATAACCTGAATAGCGCAGGTAACGCGAAATCACATCGAACGACACGAAAGTACGGCCATGACCGATGTGACACAAATCGTAAATGGTAACCCCACAGACGTACATGCCTACTTTACCAGGCTGGATGGGTGTAAATTCCTCTTTCTGTCTAGTGAGCGAGTTATAGATCTTTAACATGTCTCGTAGTTACTCATTTTATGGGGTTACTTTAAGAGGAGTAATTACACCTCTTATGGCAAATGAAGGCAAGGAAAAAATGCGCTAAGAACGTGGTTTATACCCGCTTGGGAGATAAAACACTCACTGTGTCGAAAAGCGCTGAACAGGGCGGTAATTGAATTCCCGTTTTCAGTTCTGTTCACCTATAGTTATACCAAAGTGTTTACTTATTGGTTTGGCATAAAATTCGGTGAAATAGTCACCTTATTTCACCTTAGACAGAGAATGATGAGAGATCATGTTGACGCCTTTCCTTAGTAATATAAAATCCAACATTTAAAGCAATAAACATCCATTAAAGGACAAGCTCATGGTAACGCTTCACACTACTTTTGGTGACATCAAGATTCAGCTAAACACAGAAAAAGCGCCTGAAACGTGTGCAAACTTCCTACAATACTGCCGTGATGGTTTCTACAGCGATACACTTTTCCACCGTGTTATCGATGGTTTCATGATCCAGGGCGGCGGCATGGCTTCTGGTATGGAAGAAAAAGAAACCCGCGCGCCAATCAAAAATGAAGCGAGCAACGGCCTAAGCAACAAAGTGGGTACGCTGGCAATGGCGCGTACTATGGAGCCGCATTCAGCAAGCTCACAGTTCTTCATCAACGTTAACGACAACAAATTCCTAGATTTCAAATCAGAGACACCTGATGGCTGGGGCTACTGTGTATTTGCAGAAGTTGTTGAAGGTATGGACGTTGTAAACAAGATCAAAGCAGTTTCTACCGGTAACTGGGGCTATGTTCACCAAGACGTACCAGTTGAAGAAGTTGCTATCAACAGCGTAACTATCGAAGAGTAATCAATACTCTCAGGGTGGCCTGACGGCCGCCCTCCCTTCCTTATGACAATACTGTTTATTTCTGATCTGCACCTCAGTGCCGAGCGTACCGATATCACCGACTGTTTTCTTACTTTCATGAAAAAGGAAACAAAGGGGATCGATGCACTGTATGTATTGGGCGACTTATTCGAAATGTGGATAGGTGACGATGACGACTCTCCCTTCCACCAGCAAATCAAGTCCGCCTTTAAGCAACTGACTGATTCTGGTGTTCCCTGCTACTTCATTCACGGGAACCGTGACTTTTTGGTCGGAAAGCGATTTAGTCTGGAAACCGGTGTGCAGCTGTTGCCGGAACATACCGTGATTGATCTGTATGGCAAGCCGACGTTGATCCTGCATGGCGATACCTTGTGCACACTGGATGATGACTACCAGCGTTATCGGAAGAAAGTGCATAACCGATTTATTCAATGGCTATTCTTCCGCTTACCGTTGTCCTACCGCCAAAAAAAATCGGTAACAAACTGCGTAGTAACAGCAGCATGACCAACCAGGCAAAACAACAAGATATCATGGATGTCACGCAGGAGGAGGTAGAGAAGGTGATGGCAGACTATCAAGTGCTGGCGATGATTCATGGCCATACACACCGCCCTGATGTCCACAGCTTAACGGTCGACAGCCAGCCCGCGATACGGACAGTACTCGGTGACTGGTACGATCATGGTTCGGTGCTGGTCTGCACTCCGGATGGCTGCCAGCTGGAAACGCGAGATTTTTCCCTGTCGCTCTAATCGCAGCACTTCCACCAAATAGCTCATAACTACAGCTCATTAGTAAAAAGGTACGCCATGGCGTACCTTTTCTTTTAATTGTTCCTGAACTCACAATAGCGATTGAGCAGAGTTCAACTTTGCACGTTCACCCGACCACGATCGGTACATCGACAGTGAGGTATAAAGTACCACCCCGATCACCAACCAAGCTAACAGCTTCAGATCCAACGATTTAACCAAATAAGCGGCAATGACAACGCCTATCGGTCCTGTGATCGCAACAATCATTGCCGCCCGGCTGTTAATACGGTCCATCCGGATAAAGCTGCCTGCCGAGAAGAAAGTCAAGAATGCACAGGAACACATCATGATCGGAAATGCGGCTAGCGGATGCATACCCAGCAGGTACACCATTGTCATACAAGGGGCGTACAGGCCAATCCCAACAGTCATCAAAGCACCAAACAGGAAGTTGCCGGCAATCGCAACACCCAGTTTCCAGCCACTAAGCCCCAGAGCTAACCCGCCAAGAGGAAACAGCTCCAACTGGCCCGCAAGCATCAGACTGGCAACCACCAATAACGCTCCGCTCATCGCTAGCCGGATCAACTGACGATCCCAGCCGGACACGAGTCGAGCGCCGACCGTTGCGCCCAAACAGGCAGCCAGGACCAAACTCACCATGGTAACTTCGTCAACATCAATCGCCGTCAGAAAGATCAGCGACTGGGCGACGGTAGCCACTACCGCCTGGCAGTTCAACGTGCCTGGCAACAGCTTGTCATCAACCAGCTTAAATTGTTTATATCCGGCCGTTTTAATCGCAAAGCTGCCAACCCCGAGGGTATCGCAAAAATTGGCAAAGCCACCAATAAGGCCAATCGGAAAAATCTTAGTGTGCGCTTCCTGCGTTCGGTTCTTGCGCCATGCATTCAATAACATGACAACAAAAACACCTCCACCTACAAGCAATCCAGCTTGTATGACTGTAAACACCGTCATATTTTGCACAAAGTCTAACTAAAGGGGCTATATTGTGGATCAACTAAGTGAATGATTCTATGTTGTTGGTCACAGTCATGATTTGCTATTAGCATCACTATGTGAAACCATAAATATTCGTAGTATTTAGTCTGTTAGGCGGCCTTGATATAAACGCGGTTCCACCCCTTTAAAATCACTGTCGCCAGATAGATTATCAACCATAATATTAATAAATTACGTCGTACTTCATGCACTCATATCTTGCTCGACAACCTGTTTTAAACAGAGATAAAGCAACCGTTGGCTACGAGTTGCTGTTTCGTGACGGACCAAATAATTGCTTCCCGGATGTTGGTGATGAACATGCAACGAATCGTCTGTTAGCCGATAATTTCTTTACATCTGGGGCAATAGAAGCAACGGGGGGTAAAAAAAAGCCTTCGTCAATTTTCCCTATAACAGCCTGATTCAGCGCACGCCGCTGATGTTTCCCAAAAAAAAGCTTTATTATTGAGATCCTGGAAACCTGCGATCCAAGTGACGAATTGTTAGAAGCCGTTATCGAACTCAAAGAAAAAGGGTATACCCTTGCCCTTGATGATTTTATTCCTAGTGCATCATGGAACCGGTTTTTGCCGCATATCCACATCATTAAGTTTGATATTCGCACAGTACCTATTGCGAAGGCCCGCTTCTTCATGCGCCACCATAAAGACAAAGTAAACAAAATCCTGTTTCTGGCCGAAAAAGTCGAAACCCATGATGAGTTCACCGAAGCCTATGATGCTGGTTTTGACCTTTTCCAGGGTTTTTTTTCTTCAGCCAGCCGGAAATGATGCAGCGAAAAACGCTAACGCCGTGTGCATTGACCACTCTGCGCCTTTACAAGGAAATTACCCTGCCCGACGTGGATTTTAGTACCGTCGAAAGTATCATTGCCACCGATGTCTCGCTGTCTTACAAACTGCTGCGTCACGTCAACAACATGAGATACACTCGGGCAAAGCCCATTTCCTCATTCAAGCAAGCGCTGGTCTATCTCGGCGAGGAACGCCTGAAACGGTTTGTCACCTTCGTTGCCACCGCCCATGCAACTGAGAAAAAAAACCGCAGTCACTCTACAGCCTGTCGCTGCAAAGAGCACACTTCTGCGAACGTTTGAGTAACCTGGCCGCAACAGAAATAATCGGTAACCAGGCCTTTTTAACCGGATTATTCTCACTACTAGACTCCTTACTCGATCAACCGATTGAAGATGTGATCACCCTTCTTCCCCTCAGTAAAGAAGTCCAGAAGGCACTGGTGCACCAAACTGGCCCACTAGGCTATATTCTCAAATTAATCATGGCATACGATAAAGCACAGTGGGAAGACGTCAGCGAACTAAGCAAACAGCTCGGCCTCAATGAATCAGACGTTGCAGATCTCTATATGGAGTCTTTAAAATGGGCCTCTTATTTTGAAAAAAAACAGCGACAGACTGACTTATGTCTACCCTAGCCAACTATGCCCGTGCGGCAGCCAGAAAGTACTGACAGCCTGCTGCCAGCCAATTCATCAAATGCCATCGCGCGCCCGACACCCAGAACAGCTAATGCGAGCCCGATACAGCGCCCATGTTCTGGGCCTTGTTGATTTTGTTGTTGCGACCTACCATCCAAGTTGCGAGGCCGAGCAGTACCGTGAAGCCATCGCCGAATCAGTCCACTCCCGCTGGCTTGAGCTTGAAGTCATCGACAGCGATATTGCCGACAACGGCGAAGGTTTTGTCGAGTTCAAAGCATATTACCAAGAGGACGATGAAGCTTTTTTTTCCTGTATGAAAAATCACGCTTTCTGCTAGAGTCTGTGGGCGATGAAACTCAGTGGTTTTACATTGATGGCGAGTATCCCCTGCCACACGAAGAACCGGAAGTTCCCACACCGGCAAGTAGCGGCAAAATCAGCAGGAATGAACCATGCCCTTGCGGCAGTGGAAAAAAAATTCAAAAAAAAGTGCTGCGGATAACCATATCTGCCTATAACGAGGTCCGGTCAAACGGGCTTCTGTTTTTCCACTATCATTTCCTACTCCAAACACGTTACATTACATTTACCGATAATTAGAACCTCCTCACACTCTGTCTAACAAAACAGACAAACCGAACAAAAAAAACACTCAACCCTCAGCTTTCATTGTCGATAAATTGACCACACCCTTTTTATGTAACGAGACAATGACATGATCAATCCAAACAACAATCTGCCGTTGACCGCTCAAAAACAACTGAAAAAGGTTACTCAGGCATCATTAATTGATGAACGAAAACAAAGAGTTGAAGCCAAAAGCGAAGACAACGAAAAAGATCCCCCCAAAGAGCAATCCCCAAAAAGCCCGTCCAAAGGCTTGCTTGATATTTATGTCTAGCGATTGTCATATTTCGACAAAAAAATTCGCCCTGTAATGCTACCTAAATGTTAAGCAATTATTTTTACATCCAAAAAAAACTCAGGCTACCTGCTTGGTTTACCATCCAGTCCAGAGCCATTTGTACATATTTCATTTACCGTATATTAATTAATTAATATTTCGTTAAAAATCCTGTTGCAAAATCTAATCAGCTTGGTTAGTGTGAATAGCAAGCAATGAGTTAATAACGATTTAGACAGAGTACATAATTATGCGTATCCCAATGGTAAACATTCATCACCATCATCATCCTGACTAGTCTTTCGGGAGGATACGCCTCACTCTGGAAGACAGACAAAAACTCTTCCAGCGGTCAATAGAAATTACAGAATTCAGACCCTCGGAAGCCTAAACTTCCGAGGGTTTTTTTTCGTTTTCAGGCTTACAAATAATCGAAACAGGGAATACAACGATGCAGACTCAACGACTACGAATTGCAATTCAAAAGAAAGGACGCCTGAGCAAGGAGTGCCAAGATCTATTCAAACGCTGCGGTATTAAGTTCAACTTAATGGGAGAACGCCTTGTCGTCCACGCTGAAAACATGCCTATCGACCTCTTGCTGGTACGCGACGATGATATCCCGGGTTTGATCATGGATGGCGTGGTCGATTTGGGCGTAATTGGTGAAAACGAACTGGAAGAGGTCGGCCTTGAACGTGCAGCCCTTAACGAGCCTTGTGAATACACCAAATTGCGTCGCCTTGATTTTGGCGGTTGCCGCTTATCCATTGCCATCGATAAAGACGAGCAATACAACGGCCCGCAGGATCTGCACGGCAAACGCATTGCAACCACCTACCTCAGCTGGTTAAACGCTATATGGACAAGCAAGGCGTAGAATTCAGCCCATGCATGCTGAACGGTTCTGTCGAAGTAGCCCCTCGAGCGGGCCTTGCCGATGCTATCTGCGATCTGGTATCGACCGGTGCCACTCTCGAAGCAAACGGTCTGAAAGAAGCCGAGGTTATCCTGCGATCCAAGGCGGTACTTATCCAGCGTACCGGGGAATTTAGCAAAGACAAGCAAGCACTTATCGAACGTATCCTGACTCGTATGCAAGGTGTCATCCAAGCCAAAGAATCGAAGTACATCATGCTGCATGCTCCGACAGAATGTCTGGATCAAATCAAAGCATTGCTACCGGGTGCCGAGGATCCAACAGTCTTGCCGCTTGCTGCTGATAAAAGTCGCGTTGCCGTCCATCTTGTCAGTTCTGAAAACCTGTTCTGGGAAACCATGGAACAGCTAAAAGAGCTTGGTGCTAGTTCAATCCTAGTACTGCCAATTGAAAAGATGATGGAGTAACCCCATGAAAACGGTTGTGTGGCAATCTTTAAGCGATAACCAGCAGGAATCATTGCTCCAGCGTCCGGCAATCACCGAAGGAGCCAACATCACGGCAATCGTATCTGACGTGATTGCTGATGTCCGCCAGCGTGGTGACGACGCACTTTTAGATCTGACTGAAAAATTTGACAAAATTCGCCCGGAGGCGATTAAAGTTAGCACTAATGAAGTGGATGCCGCAGCAGCTCGCCTAAGCGGTGAAATGAAACAAGCACTTCAGCAAGCCTATGACAACATTGCAACGTTTCACAAGGCACAAAAGCAAAAAAAACACTGCGGGTTGAAACCCAGCCAGGCGTAGTGTGTGAGCAAGTCACACGACCAATTAACTCTGTTGGCCTATATATTCCAGGCGGCAGTGCCCCATTGCCGTCCACCGTTCTGATGCTGGGAGTACCGGCGCAAATTGCCGGCTGCCGTCAGGCAGTTCTGTGTTCGCCACCACCGATTGCCGATGAAATTTTGTATGTCGCCAAGCTGTGCGGCATTACAGAAATCTATAATGTCGGAGGTGCACAGGCTGTTGCTGCCATGGCCTACGGAACAGAATCAGTGGCCAAGGTGGACAAAATTTTCGGCCGGGTAATGCCTTTGTTACTGAAGCCAAGCGCCAAGTCAGCAATGACTTCCGCGGCTCGGCCATCGATATGCCGGCCGGTCCATCCGAGGTATTAGTTATTGCCGATGCCACGGCCGATCCTGATTTCATTGCTGCCGACCTGCTAAGCCAGGCCGAGCACGGCCCAGATTCTCAGGTTGTACTGGTTACGCCGGAACCAAGTATTGCCGATCGCGTTGCCGATGCCATCCAGAAACAGCTGATAGAACTGCCTCGAGCTGACATTGCTCGCCAAGCACTCGGGTCAAGCTTGCTGATTGTGGCCGATAGCCTAACCCAGTGTATCTCTATCTCGAATCACTATGGGCCTGAACACCTGATAGTCCAAACTCGAAATCCACGCGAACTGGTGCCACTGTTAGATAATGCAGGCTCCATCTTCTTAGGGGACTGGTCGCCAGAGTCTGTCGGCGACTACGCGTCTGGCACTAACCACGTATTGCCGACGTACGGCTATACTCGAACCTACTCCAGCTTAGGCTTGGCCGATTTTACCAAGCGGATGACTGTGCAAGAGCTAAGCGCCGATGGTCTTCAGCAGTTAGCACCGACAGTTGTCACTATCGCCGAGGCAGAAGGTCTTGACGCCCACAAGCGCGCCGTGACTATTCGGATGGACAAATTGCAGGCTCGACAAGCCGCACTGACAGCAGCAAAGGAGGCATAGTTATGACCGTTTCAAAGCTAGCGCGAAAAACAGTCCGAGAGCTGACCCCCTATCAGTCAGCGCGCCGTCTCGGGGGCAGTGGTGATATCTGCTCAATGCCAATGAATCCCCTTTCGCCAATGAATACAACATCAAGTGTAATCGCCTCAACCGCTACAGCACGTGCCAGCCGGAAGAGCTGATCCAGGCCTATGCCGACTATGCTAACGTAAAAAAAAGAGCAAGTGCTCACTTCCCGCGGAGCGGATGAAGGTATAGAGCTCCTGATCCGCGCCTTCTGCGAGCCGAACCAGGACAGTATCCTGTACTGTCCGCCAACATACGGTATGTATGCGATCAGTGCAGAAACGTTTGATATCAAAACCAAAACAGTACCGCTGACAGCGGAGTGGCAACTGGATCTCGCAACAATCAGAGATAATATCGACACCGTTAAGCTGATCTTTGTCTGCAGCCCGAATAACCCTACCGGCAATTTGATCAACCGCCAAGATATTGAGGCGCTGTTGATATGACAGCGGGCAAAGCGCTCGTTGTTGTCGATGAAGCCTATATCGATTTCTGCCCTGAAGCATCTACGGTTGATCTGCTCAACCAGTACCCGAATCTGGTTATTCTGCGCACGCTATCAAAAGCTTTTGCCTTGGCCGGGCTAAGATGTGGATTCACTCTGGCGAACCCAGAAATCATTGAACTACTGCTCAAAGTTATCGCCCCCTACCCTGTTCCGGTACCAGTGACAGATATTGCTGTTCAGGCCCTCTCGCCTGCCGGGTTGGCAAAAACCAAGTTTCAGGTTCTCGATCTCAGTGCAAACCGGGCCTACCTCCAGGCCGGACTGGGCATGCTGGAAGGCGTCACTGTCTATGATGGCTACGGCAACTACCTGCTGGTGAAGTTTCCGGATGCAGACGCCCTGTTTGGCTCATTATGGGAGCATGGCATTATTTTGCGACGCTCCCCGATAGAAAACTGTATTCGCATCAGTATCGGCAACCGCGATGAGTGTGAAAAAAAACCCTGGCGTTTATCCGCGAACAACTGAACCAGAATTAAGTATTAAAGGAAGAGCATTGTGAGCAAGGAAAAGATTTTATTTATTGACCGTGACGGCACTCTGATTGTCGAGCCCCCTGTTGATTTTCAAGTTGATCGGCTGGATAAACTGAAGCTTGAACCTTTCGTGATCCCGGCACTGCTTCAGTTACAGGACGCTGGATACAAACTCGTGATGGTAACGAATCAGGACGGCCTTGGAACGGATAGCTACCCCCAGCAAGATTTTGATGCTCCACACAACATGATGATGGAGATCTTCGAGTCACAGGGCGTGAAGTTTGACGATGTCCTTATCTGTCCGCACTTCGATGAAGACAACTGCAGCTGCCGCAAGCCCAAGCTTGGCCTCGTAAAAGGCTACCTGCAACAGGGTCGAGTCGATTTCGCCACCTCGGCTGTTATCGGCGATCGTCAAACCGATCTTCAGTTGGCTGATAATATGGCGATTCGCGGGATTCAGTACCATCCGCAGCCTGACGACGAGAGTTGCATGAACTGGCAACAGATCGTTAAAGATCTTACTACCAGTCCAAGGATCGCAGAGGTAGTACGCACGACCAAAGAAACGGACATCCGGGTGAAAGTTAACCTTGATGAAGCTGGCGGCAACAAAATCGAAACTGGCCTTGGTTTTTTTTCGACCACATGCTGGATCAAATTGCCACCCACGGTGGTTTCCGCATGGAACTTAGCGTCAAAGGGGATTTGCACATTGACGACCACCACAGTATAGAAGATACCGCACTGGCGCTCGGCCAGGCACTTAAGAATGCCTTGGGTGACAAGCGCGGTATTGGCCGTTTCGGTTTCAGTCTGCCAATGGACGAGTGTCTGGCCCAGTGTGCGCTGGATCTATCCGGCCGCCCTTACCTGAAGTTCGATGCCAAGTTCGGTCGCGAGCAAGTCGGCGACCTTTCGACCGAAATGGTCTCGCACTTCTTCCGCTCGCTGACCGATACTCTGGCCTGCACCCTGCACCTGTCTTCAACCGGCGACAATGACCACCACATTGTCGAAAGCCTATTCAAGGCCTTTGGCCGTACGCTACGTCAGGCTATCCGCGTTGAAGGTACCGAGCTACCAAGCAGTAAAGGAGTACTGTAATGGCAAGCGAAAACCAAAAAGTCGTCATTATCGATACCGGCTGTGCCAATGTCTCTTCGGTGCGATTTGCCATCGAGCGCCTCGGTTATACCGTTAGTGTCAGCAAGGAGCCAAGCATTGTACTGGCTGCCGACAAGCTATTTTTACCCGGTGTCGGTACTGCAAGCGAGGCAATGAAAAACCTCCGGGAGCGTGACTTGGTCGAACTTGTCAAGCAAGTCGACAAGCCGTTGTTGGGAATCTGCCTAGGAATGCAGCTACTGGGCAAATTGTCAGAAGAGCAAGGCCAGAGTGGTACCGAGCTTGTACCTTGCCTTGGCCTGTGTGATGCCCCTATCAAGAAACTGGAAACCGGTTCTCTGCCGCTGCCGCATATGGGCTGGAATACCGTCACACCGGCCGAAGGACATCCGCTGTTTAACGATATCCCGGCGGGTAGCTACTTCTATTTCGTTCACAGTTATGCCATGCCGGTTTCCGCCGAGGGCATTGAGCAAGGGGGCTATACCATCGCCCGCTGTGAATATGGGCAGCCATTTACCGCAGCAGTCCAGAGCGGTAATTATTACGGGGTGCAGTTTCACCCTGAGCGCTCCAGCAAAGCCGGCGCCCAACTTATCAAAAACTTTTTAGAGATGTGACTTGTTAATTCAGTGAGCTGAAACACATCAAAAGGACTTAGGATGATTATTCCCGCACTCGATTTAATTAACGGCCTGGTTGTTCGCCTCTTTCAAGGCGACTACGGCCAAGTCACAGAATACAAGGTCGATCCTGCAGAGCAATTTAAGCTATATAACCAAGCAGGGGCAGACTGGCTTCATCTGGTAGACCTAACCGGAGCCAAAGACACATCGGCACGCCAGCTGGATCTGATCAGTCGGCTACTTGCCAGCACACCGGCCAACATACAGATTGGCGGCGGTGTCAGAACCGAAAAAGACGTTGCTGACTTATTGGCAGCAGGTGCCCAGCGCGTGGTTATTGGTTCAACGGCTGTAAAACAGCCCGAGCTGGTCAAAGGCTGGATGGAAAAATACGGCCCGGAACATATCGTCCTGGCTCTCGATGTCAACATAGACAAAGACGGCAACCGCAATGTCGCCATTTCGGGCTGGCAGGAAGATTCCGGTGTCAGCATAGAGGCGCTGCTGAATGACTTTCTGACCGTAGGCTTGAAACATGTCCTGTGTACCGATATCTCCCGTGACGGCACATTGGCAGGCTCCAATGTCGAGTTATATATCGATCTATGTGCCCAGTATCCGCAAGTACAGTTTCAGTCTTCAGGCGGTATTGGCGGCTTGAAAGATATTGAAGCCTAAAGGGGAGCGGCGTGGCAGGTGTTATTGTCGGCCGGGCTCTGCTCGACGGAAAATTCAGCGCTGAAGAAGCCTTTCAGTGCTGGAATAGCTAACAAGCAAGGAGTAACAGCATGCTAGCAAGACGAATCGTTCCTTGTTTAGATGTCCGTGACGGACAGGTCGTAAAAGGTGTTCAGTTCCGCAATCACGAAATCATCGGTGATATTGTGCCTCTGGCCAAGCGCTATGCCGAAGAGGGTGCCGATGAGCTGGTGTTCTACGATATCACAGCCTCAAGCGATGGCCGTGTCGTTGATAAAAGCTGGGTTGCCCGAGTAGCAGAAGTGATCGATATTCCATTTTGCGTCGCCGGAGGTATTAAGTCTGCTGAAGATGCTAGCCGGATCCTGCAGTTTGGTGCCGACAAAGTCTCTATCAACTCACCGGCACTGGCCAACCCGGCGCTGATCACCGACCTTGCGATAAGTTTGGTGTGCAATGTATTGTCGTCGGTATCGATTCCTACTTCGATGCCGATACCGGTAAATATCAGGTGTATCAGTTTACCGGTGATGAGACACGTACCAAAGCAACCCAGTGGGAAACCCGTGACTGGGTACAAGAGGTGCAGCGACGTGGTGCCGGTGAGATAGTGCTCAATATGATGAATCAGGACGGTGTACGAAACGGCTATGATCTGACGCAGTTAAACATGGTACGCGAAGTCTGCCATGTGCCATTGATTGCTTCTGGCGGTGCAGGTGAAATGGTGCATTTCGCCGATGCTTCAACAAAGCCAATGTAGACGGTGCCCTCGCCGCTTCTGTCTTCCACAAGCAAGTCATCAATATCGGCGAGCTTAAGCAGTATTTGAAACAACAGGACGTGGAGATCCGACTATGAGCCTAGCAACGAATATAAATTGGAAAAAAAAGTAGACGGATTGGTGCCAGCCATCGTTCAGGACAATACCAGCGGTCAGGTGTTGATGCTGGGATATATGAATGACGAGGCACTTAACAAAACCCTGGAAACCAAGCAGGTAACGTTTTGGTCGCGGACCAAAAACCGCCTGTGGACCAAAGGGGAAACCTCTGGCAACGTACTTCAGCTCAAGAGTATCAAGCTAGATTGTGATCAAGATACGTTGCTGGTAAAAGTAAACCCGGTAGGCCCAACCTGTCACCTGGGCACAGCAACCTGTTTTGACAGCGACAGCACAATCGAAGGACAGGATGAGCAGCCTGCCCTGGTGTTCCTTCATCAACTTGAGCAGATCCTGGCTGCTCGTAAAGATGCCGATCCAGAGTCCTCTTACACTGCCAGCCTCTATGCCCGTGGTACCAAGCGTATTTCGCAAAAAGTGGGCGAAGAAGGTGTTGAAGTCGCGCTTGCGGCAACGTCGGGTGACAAGAAGGAGCTAGTCTGTGAATCTGCGGATCTGATCTATCACTTGATTGTATTGCTTCAGGATCAGGGCTTATCCCTGTCAGATGTCACAGCCAAGCTTCAAGAGCGTCATAAATAGCCTAGAAATATCGTCAAGATAAGTAACGGCTCCAAATGCAGCAAAGCCTGAGTGAAATCACTCAGGCTTTTTATTTCGAGTTAACTCGTTATTTCATGGCTTCTGCCAAGTCAGACTGATATTAACAGCCGAGAGCCTCTTTATAATGCTTGCGGCAAACAGAGACGTAGCGGTCATTACCACCAATTTCCACCTGATCGCCATCAGCAATAGCACGGCCAGTCTCATCTTGGCGGATCACCATATTGGCTTTACGGCCACAATGGCAAATTGTTTTCAGCTCAACCAATTTGTCCGCCCATGACAGCAGGTACTTGCTTCCCTCGAACAACTCACCACGAAAATCACTGCGAAGACCATAACACAACACAGGGATATGCATTTTATCAACCACTTCAGTCAGCTGATAAACCTGTTCTTTGGTTAAGAACTGGCATTCATCAATCAATACACAATCAATTTTACCTGTTGCATACATATCCTGAAGTTTACGATACAGGTCATCTTTCGCATTAAATAGCTCTGCGTCTTCTTGTAGACCTATACGTGAACTCACCTTTCCTTTGCCATACCGGTTATCGATAGAAGCGGTAAAAATTACCGGTGTCATACCACGCTCACGATAGTTGAAAGATGACTGTAGTAACGTCGTCGACTTACCCGCATTCATTGCCGAGTAATAGAAATACATCTGGGCCATAAGGCTCCCCGTCCAAGCGCAAAAAAAACTGCCGAAATGCTACAGAAAACGGCTCTGAATTGAAAGTATCAGGGTCAATCAAAAGGTAACAAATGCGTACCCAAGCAGAATAAAAAAAAGCCTGCAATCTCATTGCAGGCTTTTTATTAAATCAGAAACAATATTCTATTAGCTTTTCAGCTTCGCAGCTAACTCTGTCGGGCGACGAGACAACCACATCAGCAGCAGGCAGACCAAAATAAAGGTGATCGTCGCAGCCATAAACGCCACAGCCATTGAGCTAGTCAGACCAAGCACCAAGAAGCCGACTGTCGATACAAACGCCACAGCCACAGCGTATGGCAGCTGGGTAGCAACGTGGTCAATATGGTGACAGCGTGCACCGGTCGAAGACAAAATAGTGGTATCAGAAATCGGGGAGCAGTGATCACCAAACACCGATCCTGCCAATACAGCACCCAACATTGGTAGCATCAGCGAAATTTCGGTAGCAGCCGCCAAATCACCAGCGATAGGCAACATGATACCGAATGTGCCCCAAGACGTACCGGTCGAGAATGCCATCAGACCTGCCAGCAAGAACAAGATTGCCGGAAGCAGCATAGGATTGATATTGCCCTGTACCAGCGTCGACAGATATTTACCCGTTGCCATATCGCTGATCACACTACCGATACTCCAGGCAAACAGTAAGATCAGGATGGCACCAAACATCGACTTCGCGCCAATCCACAGCGTGTTTGCAACATCTGCCATCGGTAGGCGTTGGCGCAATACAGGCACGATCGCAGCCAGCAAGCCAACAATACCACCGTATACCAGCGACATGCCTACATCAGTATTCTCGAACGCACCTAAAATATTAAACGCAATACCATCGGCAGCCAGAGCTTGGTAACCGGTGAAAATCATAAAGAAGAAAGTCGAGAAGATCAGCGCGACAATCGGCATAATCAAATCAAACACACGGCCATTTTCGCTTTCTTCTATTTCCAACTCATCATTAAGATCTTTCGCCTGGCTGTCGTCGTCACCGTTATCAAAACCACGGCCATGGCTAGCCTGCAGCTCATGCTTCTTCATTGCACCAATATCTAACTGGAACCACGCAACAACAAACACCATTAATAAAGCAAAGACAGCGTAGAAGTTCATTGGGGCAAGCTGAATAAATGCACTTAATGCGGAATATTCCGTGACGCCATGCGATACCAAAATACCGCCAATAAGCGTGATAATGTAAGCTCCCCAGCTTGAAGCCGGCATCAGCACACACATCGGGGCTGCAGTAGAGTCGAGAATATAGGCAAGTTTAGCGCGGGAAACATAAAAACGGTCGGTAACCGGGCGAGAAATAGATCCCACAGCCAAGCTATTAAAATAGTCATCAACAAAGATAAAGACGCCCAAGGAAGCGGCCAGTAGCTTGGCACCTCGCTTACTTTTTATTTTTGTTTGAGCCCATTCCGCAAAAGCACGGGTGCCGCCGGACAGGGTTAGCAATGCCGTCGTCATTCCCAATAATACAAGGAAAGCGACAATACTCATATTCCAGCTATTAATCGCACCATCATCAATGAAAAGACCTTTCGCTGTGCTGCCGACATATTCTGCAGTCGCACCGAAGGAAAAATCTGTCAGTAACAATGAGCCCAAAAGGACACCGACGCCTAATGAAATCAATACGCGACGGGTTAGAATTGCCAAGCCTAATGCCACTAATGGCGGCAAAAGCGAAATGGATGAATGGGAAAAATCTACAATGTTCATGATCTCTACTACAACCGGTCTGGTTGGAGATCTACTGCTGAACACGACAACGTCGCGAGAAAAGAGCATAAGAAAAGGATGTTACCTATTCCGACCCCACAGTAGCGCTCCATAGTTAATGTAATTATATACTATGGCAGTGTTGCCCCTATTCGGTGACAACCCCAGCAAGAAGGCATGATGGCCTTACTTACTTCGGCATTGGCTCCTTTTGCAGATCATCAAAGGTATCACCCTCCAATCTGCTACTTATAGACAATGCGCCTCTACCCTTAGTCAAGGAATGGCTAATTCTACGGGATAGCGATGCATTTGCAACAAGTTACGGTGAAATATTTAACACGAATAGTGAATAATCTTGCCCGACCGCTGGAAAAACAACCAAGTGATAATTATCCATATGTCTCACAATATGAAATAGAACGCATTTAATTAATCAGTCTGATACCGCAATATCCCGATTAATTGCACTAACAGCATGGATTAGCCGTTATTACAAATGAGATTCTTTGAAGCATATTAGAAAAAAAATTAATTCTAGGTAGATATTTTATTTGGCATCAGGGTATTAAAAGTATTATTATTGCAATTATTGATTTGTGACTGCTATTATTATTTAAAATAGTTTTAGGCCAACAGGAAATTAAAAATGTCTGATGCAATGAAAGCGCTGTTAAACCTTCGTAGTCTTCGCGCACTTTCTCGTGAATATACTCTAGAACAACTTCAAGAAGCTCTTGAGAAACTACAAACTGTCGTTAGTGAACGTGAAGAAGCTGAAGCTGAAGAACGTGCTAAAGAAAATGAACGTAACGAGAAACTGGCTCAGTACCGTGAAATGCTTCTAGCTGACGGCATCGATCCAGAAGAATTACTAGCAACTCTGGGCAAAGCGCCTAAAGCAAAACGAGCTGCTCGTCCTGCTAAATATAAGTTCATTGATGAAAATGGCGAAGAAAAAAAACTTGGACTGGTCAAGGCCGTACTCCAAGTGCTCTGAAAAAAAAGCACTTGATGATGGCAAAGCTCTAGAAGAGTTTGAAATCGAATAATTGCTGAATATAAGCTGAACAAAAGCCCGGTATTATTACCGGGCTTTTTATACCTATCTACTTCCTGAAGCAAAAGCCATTCAGCAAATACATGGCCAGTCCTATATACCAAACTAACTCAGACGTTCGTTTCAACGGGAATTACTTGGCTGCGAGGCTAATCACCCAGCGGCCTGCTTTCGTCCTATTCCTTGTGGCAGTTTGGTTACAGGCTCCTGCAGATTTCAAAAGATAAAAAAAACCAGACATGTTGTCTGGTTTTTTTTCCATATTCAACATTACCGAATTTGGTCGGCCAGGTGGCTGACTGCAAGGGCAAAATAATGTGACCGATTCCACTTTAACAATGTCTGGTAATTACCATATATCAAGTATGCCCTGCCATGATTATCATCTGGTTGAATAAGCCAGGCTTTAATATCTACATTGGGTAATGATTGCCCATTTAATCTTCTAATACCTAACTGTTGCCATTCTGCCAGAGAACGGCTTTTATCCTTTTCAATACCCAATAGCGAATCATTTATACTACTCGGTATTTTCACCTGCCTTCCCCAGGTATATTTATCATCCCAACCTGACTTGCTCAGATAATTGGCTGCCGAGGCAAAAAAACATCAGCTCAGTGTTCCAAATATCGATACGGCCATCATTATTACCGTCTATAGCATAGGCTAAGAATGAGGTCGGCATAAACTGAGACTGCCCCATCGCTCCGGCCCAAGAACCTTTCATCTTGCTTGGGGTGATATGGCCAGCATTCAAAATTTCTAATGCCGCCATTACCTGATTACGGAAAAAAAAGCCTCTCGGCGCCCTTCATAAGCTAATGTCGACAATGCTTCAATCACATTGTAATTACCCGTTAAGCGCCCAAAATTACTTTCAACGCCCCATAAAGCAACAATAAACCTTGGCTGAACACCCAGTTGCTTACCAATTTCATCCAGAGCCTCTTTATGCTTCCGGTATAATTTGTTTGCTTGCTCTACTTTCCAATCAGGAACCGCTCTAGGGATATATTCATCTAGGGTCAGTTTTTTTTCAGGCTGATTTTTATCAGCCTTAACTGCACGTTCGGTAAATTCAATACCGTCAAAGGCAGAGTTGATTATCGACTCTGAAATTCCATTTTCCCGCGCTTCTGCTTTCAGCCCGAGTACATATTCGTCAAACCCAGCATCGGCTGCCAACACCGACGATGAGATCCCTAAACCTATGGCCACCAGGACCGACATCAATCTCTTACGCATAGTAACCCTTTATGCATTTCTTTCGGCTTTTTTTTAGCCTTATACTCTTCAAGCAAATTCGTTACTGGTGGTGGCACCTGCAGGTAATAGCCAATTGTACCCAGAGCTTCTTTTACCTTCTCCACATCAGCCAGTGCTAATTTACGTCCATTATCAAGGTTTAGTACCATCACAAACTGAGGAGTACCAAACGTTGCCATTAGACTCTCAGGAACCTCTGAAAAGTCATCTTTCGTATTGATATATAGATATGTATTTTCTTTTTTTTAGAGCTTTTGTAAATTGCACAAAACATCAAAAATAGCCTGTTAGTTAAAGCTTTCATCTAATTCAGACCGCAATTTTGCGAAATCATTCCCACTGATAGCCAGCACAGAGCGATGCAGATGGGATGCTTGTCTGAATTTCCAACGCTAACGCAAGGATAGCTTGCTGATATACCCTTGGGAATATAACATGCAAGTATCTATGTGATAACGTACCTAACGGCTAATTAAGCGACAGTCATTGAATGAGTATGGCAAAAACAGCAGAACTTAAAGGGAGCTCTTTCACGCTCTCGGCCCTGCATCTAGTTGACGGGGACATCGAAAAGGCGACCGACTTCTTAAAAGAGAAAGTCAATCAGGCGCCAAATTTTTTTTCGCCGCTGCGCCTGTTGTAATCGACATCAGCCAAGCTGGCGATAGCATCGATTTCAACACGTTAAAATCAGAAGTACAAAATGCAGGAATGATCTGTCGGGATCAGTGGCTGTAAAAATACTCACCTTCAAACTCAGGCAAAGCGTGCCGGGTTTGCTATCATGAATGCAGCACGGCAAAACAAAGCGGCTGAGACCGCGATGGAACCAACCAAGATCATCCGCACGCCAGTCCGCTCAGGCCAGCAAATCTATGCGAAAAACTGTGATCTTGTGATAATGAACCATGTCAGTGCCGGCGCGGAAATTATTGCTGATGGCTGCATCCATATCTACGGCACAATGCGTGGACGAGCGATTGCCGGAGCCAGTGGCCAGCAGCAAGCACGAATTTTTTTTGTCAGAATTTGCAATCTGAACTAATTTCCATTGCCGGAAACTACTGGCTAAGTGATAAAATCGAAGCTGAGTTCTGGGGTAAAGGTGTCGTTATCTCACTTGCTGAAAATAATTTAAACATAGAGCATTTGGCTTTATAACGTTTGATAAGGAATTAATAGATGGCACGTATTATCGTTGTTACCTCGGGGAAAGGTGGCGTTGGTAAAACAACCTCCAGTGCAGCTATCGCATCAGGCCTTGCCTTAAGCGGCAAGAAAACTGCAGTCATTGATTTTGATATCGGCCTGCGTAACCTTGACCTGATCATGGGTTGTGAGCGCCGTGTCGTATATGATTTTGTCAATGTGATTAACGGTGAAGCCAACCTGAATCAGGCTCTGATCAAAGACAAGCGCGTTGATAACTTATTCGTGCTTCCAGCATCACAAACACGTGACAAAGATGCCCTCAGCCAAGAAGGTGTTGAACGTGTTCTGAATGATCTTACTGATATGGGCTTTGACTTTATCATCTGCGATTCACCAGCAGGCATTGAAACGGGTGCCCAAATGGCCCTTTACTTTGCCGACGAAGCTATTGTAACAACTAACCCGGAAGTCTCTTCAGTACGAGACTCTGACCGTATTTTGGGTATTCTCGACTCGAAGTCACGCCGGGCAGAGCAAACTCTAGAGCCAGTTAAAACGCATTTGCTGCTTACCCGCTACAACCCGGCTCGTGTTACCTTGGGTGAAATGCTGAGCGTCGGTGATGTGGAAGAAATCCTACATATTCCGCTACTAGGTGTCATCCCCGAAAGCCAGGCCGTTCTGAATGCTTCAAATAAGGGTGAACCTGTTATTTTTGACAAGGATTCTGATGCAGGAACAGCCTATGAAGATACTGTTGGCCGCCTGCTGGGCGAAGAACGCCCGTTCCGTTTCTTAGAGGAAGAGAAAAAAAAGGCTTCCTTAAACGCTTATTTGGAGGCTAAATCACTATGGCTTTGCTAGAGTTCTTCCGCCCTAAGAAACCAACGACAGCGAGTGTAGCAAAGGAAAGGCTACAGATTATCGTTGCCGAAAGGCGTACTGCCAACCAAAGCACGCCTAGCTATCTGCCGCAGCTAAAACAAGACATTCTTGATGTGATCCGCAAATACGTCGAGATCACCCCGGAACAAGTCAGTGTCAACCTAGATCAGAAAGAGGAAGACTTGTCTGTTTTAGAACTCAATGTCACACTGCCGGATGAAGACAAGTAACTTTTTGTGTCAAAAGAAAAGCCCCGGCAAATTTGCCGGGGCTTTTTTTTATCATTCAACTTTTTATCGTTCAACTGACTAAAATGAGTTACCTATCCAACAGGGGTAACACGCGTTCTTCAAATAAAGCCTTACGCCAGTTCTTCAGCATGTCAGGTAAATCATCTGCTGGCCTTTCCTTCTTCCAGGCCCATAAAATCAGCTGGTTAATCTGCTTTTTAGAGGCCAAAAACTCCGGTGCAAGACCGGTTTCTTTTTCAACCTTGCCGATCTCATCCTTTATCCGCTTCACCAACTGTTTATAGCCGGCTAAATCGACAATACGGACAATTTTTTTTCCGGGTACTGCTGGGGAGAGATGTCATCAGCGTCATAAACTATTTTCAATAAACGATTTGCATGACGCTGGATTTCCATACTATCGAAGCCTTCTTTGGCCATTACAGCCTTGGATCTAATGTCATAGCGAGCCAATTTCCACAGGTGCAGCTCTTTGACTATAAAATTCAAGGCTAAATCTCGCTTGCGGGCTTCCAGCAGTCGCCACTTGGCAACTTTCTGCAAGACAGCTAGCTGTTTGGGTTCAAGTTGCCAGGCATTTTTAATGTCGAGATACACTTTTTCAGGATCAACCGGTTTTATACGCCGAAGCATGAGCGAAGCGCATTCCTGCTTCAAGGCTTCCAACCAGTCTTTTTCTTCAACCTGTGCCAACAGTTTCTGATACAGCGGCAACAGATAGAAAACATCTGCCGCAGCATAATCGAGCTGTTTGTCTGTTAGCGGGCGAGCCATCCAGTTAGTACGAGCTTCGCCTTTATCCAGCTCTACCCCCAGAAAATCGTTAACCAGAGTTCCGAAGCCAGCTGAAACACCATAGCCAAGAAACGATGCCATAACCTGAGTATCGATCATTGGAACTGGCAAGCACCCGGCATAATGCTGGAACACTTCCAGATCTTCTCCGCAGGCATGCAGTACCTTGATAACTGACTGGTCGCGAAGCAGCGCCCATAACGGCTCTAAATTTTCAATTTCCAGGGGATCAATCAAAGCCAGGCTGTCCCCATCAAACAACTGGATCAAGCCAAGCTTGGGATAAAGTGTTCGGGTGCGGACAAATTCCGTATCAAGCATGACAGCCGCCTGGTTGCGGGCATGCTCACATACTACTTCCAGCCGTTCAGTTGTTGTTATGATTTCAAAATTCACAGCAAACCTTTAATTTTCATCGACTATAACTAACCGAAAGAAAGTGCCGGCATTATAGCCGGCACTCGAAATACACTCATTGTAACCTGAATTTACAGGTTATGCTTCTTGTGCCTGCTTGTCAGACTCTTCTCGCAAGGCACGGCGCAAAATTTTGCCGACATTGGTTTTCGGCAATTCATCTCGGAACTCAACGACTTTGGGCACTTTATAGCCAGTCAGGTGCTCGCGACAATGCATCAGCAGCTCGTCTCGTGTCAGGCTCGGATCTCGCTTGACCACGCAGACCTTCACCACCTCACCCGATACTTCGTGTGGCAGGCCGATCGCGGCAACTTCCAGTACTTTGACATTCAACGCGACAACATCTTCAATCTCATTCGGATAGACATTAAAGCCCGACACCAAGATCATGTCTTTCTTGCGATCAACAATATGCAAAAAAGCCTTCTTCGTCGAAACGTACAATATCACCAGTTGATAACCAGCCATCGTCAGTGAGCACTTCCTTGGTCGCTTCCGGTCTCTGCCAGTAACCCTGCATCACCTGAGGGCCACGTACTTGTAGCTCACCAGTCTGATCATTCGCGACAACATTGCCTTCGTCATCGACCATGCGTACTTCCGTTGAAGGTACTGGCAGGCCGATTGAACCATTATAGTCAACAAGATCATATGGATAGGCCGCAACCAGCGGTGAACATTCCGTTAACCCATAGCCTTCTAGCAGATAATTACTGGTGATCTGCTTCCACTTTTCAGCCACTGCACGCTGCACGGCCATTCCTCCGCCTACCGACAGACGTAAATTGCTGAAGTCCAATTCATGGAAGTCTTCGTTATTCACAAGGGCATTAAACAGGGTATTAACCCCGGTAATTGCGGTAAACGGATAACGTTGTAGCTCTTTGACAAAAGTCGGAATATCACGCGGGTTGGTGATAAGAAGATTTCGTCCGCCCATTTCAATAAATAACAGGCAATTTACCGTCAACGCAAAGACATGGTAAAGCGGCAATGCCGTAACAATCAGCTCACGCCCTTCGGTCAGTACCGGCCCGTAGGCACCTTTCGCCTGCATAACGTTGGCCAGCATATTGCGATGGCTCAGTATTGCCCCTTTGGCTATACCGGTTGTCCCGCCCGTGTATTGCAGGAAGGCGGTATCCTCACCGGACATAAACGGTTTGACATACTGCATTCGACGGCCTTTACTCAGCGCCGCACGCATAGATGTTGCATGAGGAAGGTGGTACTTCGGCACCATCTTCTTGATGTACTTCACGACAAAGTTCACCAACGTGCCTTTCGGACGGGAGAGCTGATCCCCAAGCCGGGTCAATACAACATGCTTGACACCAGTGTTTTTCACTACTGTCTCTAGGGTATGTGCAAAGTTTGAAACTATAACGATCGCTTTTGAACCCGAATCGTTTAACTGATGCTCTAGCTCTCGCGGGGTATACAGTGGATTGACGTTAACCACGACACAACCAGCGCGAAGAATACCAAACAGGGCAATAGGGTATTGCAGCAAGTTCGGCATCATTACGGCAACTCGGTCACCTTTTTTTTAGCTTGAGATCATTTTGCAAATAAGCAGCAAAAGCACGGCTGCGCTCTTCCAACTTGCGGAAGGTCATGACCTGTCCCATGTTGATAAATGCTGTCTGATCTGCATATTTCTGTACAGATTGCTCAAACATCTCAACCAGAGACGGATATGAATCCGGATTAATTTCTGCCGGTACATCTTCCGGATAGCGGTTAAGCCAAACCTTATCCACTTTGCACTCTCCTTCTTTTATCTGGCGTAAACGCCCAAAACTTGCTGTAGGCGGAATTATTCAAACAACTGTTTGTTACCACCATTACAACATAATTAACAAAGAGCCAACAATGACTGATTAGACCAGTTGGCTAAAATTTGATGTGAATACCACAATATGTTCACAAACAGCCTGCGGGCTTTCAATATGACAGTGATGACCACCATCAACTTCCGCCTGGGAACTGTGCTGCAACCAAGGCCTTCCGCCTCCGGCTGCTTGAGTGTTGTAAATCCGCTCCGGCCAAGAATCGACAAGACCGGGCACTGAATTTGAGACATTAGCGCCTTAGCGTGTTCTTCCGCCATCCGGTACAGGGAGTCACAGCGTAATCTGCTATCATGCCGCCAATACCAGTTCGAACCATCCTGATATGTCGCACGCTCGACCAAGGGGGCAAGTTGCACTGTCGACAGTTGATTTACAGTACAACGTAGTTTCAGGCTTCCTGAAAAGACGACATACCCCGGCCTTCCCCTTGCTTGGTCCGCTGTTCAGCCCGACGACGATGTCGCTGCCTGCTTGCAATACCATCACGAAGACGCTTTACAACCTTTCCCGGAGACTCATGAAGCGGGGACAATCCTTCAATTAACACCAACCCTGCAATGTTGTCCGGAAATACTGCCGCATAGCAACTCGCCACAAACGCACCCAATGAGTGCCCGACCAGATAGACTTCTCTATCTGGCAGTAATGCCATCAGCTGGTTTAAATCATCAATATAATCGAAAAAGTAATAGTAGTTATCCTTACCCCGAGGTTGAGAATGACCATGGCCGGGCCAGTCGATCGCGATCAGATGAAACTTGTCGGCCAGCATCACGAACAAAGCGTCAAAGCTGGCGGCATTATCCTGCCAGCCATGCAAAAACAACAAAATCGGCTTTTGATCACATGGGTAAGACAACGGCGATGAAGGCGAAACAATCTCGCCCGGGTGCTGAAATGAACACAGTCCCGCCAGCGTTAACTCCGCCAGCTGAAAGTGTGTATTGGACATTATACTCGACACAACATTCTCAACCTACTTGGTTACCCGCTGCGTAACTTCTCCGCGAGTAAACCCCACGCCATAACTCATAAACGAGCACCGGGTTCCAATACAATCATGGTAACGGGCAAAGTCGTCAATCCGGATTTCCTGTTTTACCTGCCACAATTGCTGCCCCGAGATGCTAACGACAGGAAACTGATACTCAAACTCCCCACCGTTCCTTGTTCTTGGCCATTGATTAGGCCAACAACGGTCAACAGTCGACCCGGGCGATACTCCAAAGGCTCGATAAAGCCATCCGCATAGCCAACAAAACGTCCTTGCGGCTTGGCATCGATCTTGGGTCTACCGTCGCTTGTCAGCGGCAAGCTGACAATCTCAATTCGGGTACGTTGTTTTTCATTATGAATTGCAGCAATAACGCCACCCAATCGAACTTCCTTTCCCTGAGCCATTGCAGGATTTTGGCGAATCAATTTGAAGTCGGAGATTGGGCTCTCTGACTGAGTGTGCAGGCTTTCGGGCACGCTGGCGCAGCTACCATAAAGACCAGTAACAGCCCAAGAAATAGCACTCTAAACATCAGATACTCCTAGACAAATGCTCATTATCCGCCCAACTTATCAGGTAGCGGAACACGCTAAACGTAGACATCGACCCAACCAGCGCAGACAGCTCATCCTTGCGGTTTTGATACATCACTCCCATATAGGAATCTAGCGCCTGGCGGTGTTTCCCCTCAGGCTCGTCGTACTGAATTCTGGAGTGGGCATCTTGAATCAATTCCGGGTCACGAACAGATTTCGCTACCGCTTTTGCAACAACTGTCTGCTCAGCAGCAACAGGCGCCTGTGTCGGTTTGTTGGTCCGGGGCTTGTGCGGTGACTGTATTGAAGTTGGTAAACGTTGGATTGAGACCATAATGCAATACCTATCGGAAGGAATAGCGGAAAGTTCTAGATCCTAGAGCTGACGGTTTGCGCCTCCTCAGGCTAAGATAGCCACAAGCACGGCGCAAACTCGCTAATCCTGACATTTATTCACGGCCAGGCAGCTTCTTCCAGGTTACCGTATCACGCAAGTAAACTGGGCTGGCATGCTCTGCTGAAACCGATTCACCTCGACCCAAAGCAAATTTAGCCAAGTGGACCATATCCTGGGAATCGGGATATAAAACAGTCCCTTTTTCCATTTGGACCTTCAGCTGAGCGAGAGGTTCAGCATAGCTTTCCCAACCTGTACCGGCTGTTAACCAAATACCGTTATCAGCGCTGAACTGCTCAACAAGCCCTTCAGGCCTAATAACCAATTCACTGTCGATCACACGCCAGTCACCATCAGCCTGGCGCAGGTACTGCCCCCAGTAAATCTCTCCCATTCGAGCATCAATCGAACTCAATACCTGCTCGGATTGATGTACACGGTAGGTGCCCTGAGCCATTGCGGCCAGTGTAGAGATACCCAGCATCGGCAGATCAGCACCAAAGGCCAACCCCTGGGCAATACCAATACCAATACGAACACCGGTAAAGCTTCCCGGTCCGCGGCCAAAAGCCAGTGCATCTAATTGGCCGAGCTTAAGACCACCTTCGGCCAAGACAGTATCTACCATCGGCAGAATTTTAGTCGTATGCTCACGCGGCGCATATTCGCAACGTGAAATAACATCATCGCCTACCATTAAGGCAACAGAACAATTTTCGGTGGCAGTATCGACTGCAAGGATTTTGGTACTCATTCAAGCCTCTGAATGCTGATCGTCACACTGAACAGTACGCTCGTTACCGTTCACTGCAGACAAAAATTGCCCGACACCATTTACATCCCGCGTACGTGGGATTGATGGCAGGCTTCTTAAAAATACCGCGCCATACGGACGCGTTACCAAACGATTATCACATATGACCAGAACGCCCTTATCCTGCTTATCACGAATAAGACGCCCAACGCCCTGTTTCAGGGTGATCACTGCATCAGGTATTTGAACTTGCGAAAAGGGATCGCCACCACGCAGGCGACAATCTTCAATTCGCGCTTTCAGCAACGGGTCATCCGGTGCTGTAAAAGGCAATTTATCGATGATAACACAGCTAAGGCTTGCCCTCTAACATCAACGCCTTCCCAGAATGCGCCTGTGGCAATCAATAGCGCATTGCCACGCTCCAGATACTCTGCCAGTAACTTTTGCTTGGTGGTCTCCCCCTGTACCAATACCGGTAAATCCAATACAGAGCGGAATCCTTCCGCCAGCTCGCGGACCATCTGGTGCGAGGTACAGAGGAAAAAAAACAGCGTCCATTGTTGCCAGTTATTACCGGTGCAAGCATTTCCACCAGCCTGTCGGCAAGACCAAAGCTATTTGGCTCGGGAAGAAAGCGAGGTACACACAGCAAGGCCTGCTGCTGATAGTCAAACGGACTTTCCAGTGCAAACTGTTTCTTGGGCGCTAACCCAAGGCGGTGGCTGAAATGGCTAAAATCATCATCAACAGCTAAGGTGGCAGACGTAAATATCCAGGCTCCCGGCTGCAGCAGCATCTGCTCGTGGAACTTCTCTGCCACCGATAGTGGCGTAATATTCAGGCTAAAATGACGCGGGGTACATTCATACCAATAGGAATAACCGGTAATCGAGGTATCGGAAAGCCTTGCCAGTTTTGCTTTCAGCAGCGTGGCCCGCTCAAAAGCCGAGTCTAGTAATTGGCTTCTTCCCAAAGCGAGCTTAAGCACCTCATGAGTTAGATCAAGTGCATCGTTTAATCGGGTCAGCTCACGCTGGATCGCCGGGCTGGTTATGGCTTCTCGCCAATTGCCCCGAAAGCCGGGGTCACCTAGCACAATCCGCAAATCAGATGCAGCCTGAGCCAGTCGATCGGCCGTTTTTTTTGCAACTGACGCATATCTTTCGCTTCTGTGCGGTAACCAATTTCGACATCCTTGGCCAGCTCCTGAACCTGACGGCTGGTCAGGCTCTGACCAAAATATTGGCTGGCAATATCTGGCATTTGGTGAGCCTCATCGAAAATAAAGACTTCCGCTTCAGGATCAACTCACCAAACCCTGTTTCCTTGATCGCCAAATCAGCTAAAAACAGGTGATGATTCACCACCACTACATCAGCTTCCATCGCCTTACGCCGGGCTTTAACCACAAAACAATCTTCGTAAGACGGACATTCACGGCCAATGCAGTTATCATTGTTTGAGGTGATCATCGGGATCACCGGACTGTCTTCGGCAACGGTTTCGCACTCGCCAAGATCACCTGTATGGGTCGTTGATGACCAACTGCGGACTTTAACCAGCTGACTCAGTAGCGTCGGATCGACATGGGTACCATGCTTTCGGTGATCTGGCGACTCAAACGATCGAGGCACAGGTAGTTAGCCCGTCCTTTTAACAGAGCAACCCGTCCGGTAAAACCCAGGCATCGGCCATTAAAGGCAAATCGCGATGAAAAAGTTGTTCCTGCAGATTCTTTGAACCGGTACTGATAATCGTTTTTTTTACCGCGAACCAACGCCGGCACAAGGTAAGCAAATGTCTTGCCGGTTCCCGTTCCCGCCTCGACCACGAGCTGAGTCTGTTCACAAATTGCGTCATCTACAGCCTTAGCCATATCAATCTGCGGCTGGCGAGCCTGGAAACCGGGTATGGCTTTGTCGAGTGCGCCTCCGGAGGCGAAAAACTTGGCAATCATTCCAACGAGCTTATTGGTTATATATACAGTAAAAGGCCGTCCATTATGCCAAGTTTGCCAGCCTGCGACTACGGTTATTTATACCCAGGATGCCGATGAGTTAGACAAGCAGATCTCTGGTTGCAACATATATAACCGGACGCACCAACTTAGGGCGCAGTAACAATATCTGCTTTGGTCGAGCGACAATTTCCATCAGATCTTGCTGCTCTTTTTCTGCCACACCATGCTTGTCGAGCACGCTCTTAAGCAACACCTCCATCCGCTGCCAATCTTTCTCTGTAATATTCAGGTGGGCATGGGCATCTTTCATTGTCCGCCCTTGGTACTGACATGATCCGCCAGTGGCATTACAGACCATCGCCGTAACCTGATATTTCAGATAAGGAGCCGGTACCACTTTCCTTGCCGCATCAATTGCCGGGTTGGCGTTAAGGGCATCATCGACCACAATTACATCAATGAAATCGCTGACGACAACCGAGATTGGCTGAAGTCCCCCAAGTCGGCTATACAGCGACTTTTTGTCCCCGGCTTCATTGTCAGCATAGGCGAATCCAATACCGAGTAACGGTATGGCGAATAAGAGAGCCATAAAAAAAAACTTCTGCTGTTGTGACAACATATCTCCTCCTAGATAATGAAGATAATTAGTTAGGTTTCTATACGTATGGCAACTATCACGAGTACTAATCTGAATATTTGTTTTGACCCTGAAATAAATACGCGGTAAATAAAAGGGAATGGAAACATAAATATTGTAGTTCAAGGACGCACATGGAAACGAAAACCCTCCTCACCGACTGCCAGATGCAATGGGTTTAATATCGAAAATCACCAACATCTGTTACAAGCATCAGCTCAATATTGTTCACAATAATGAATTTGTTGATCACTCCCATAGCCAGTTCTTCATGCGAACAGAGCTGGAAGGTGTTTTTAACGACGAAACCTTCCTTTTTGATCTCGACCGAGCTCTGCCGGAAGGCAGTTACCGCCGTTTGGTCAGTTCGGCCCGCAAGCGCATCGTGATTATGGTCACCAAAGAGGCACACTGTCTGGGGATATTCTAGTCAAGGCCTTTGATGGCACATTGGATGTTGAGATTGCGGCTGTCGTGGGAAATTACGATACATTGGCGGGTTTGACCGAGAAATTTGATATCCCGTTCCACCATGTCTGCCATGAAGGCTGAGCCGTGAAACGCACGAAGAGAAACTGCTTGAGGCCGTCCAGCAATACTGCCCTGATTATGTCGTGCTGGCCAAATATATGCGGATCCTGACACCGAACTTTGTCGCCCAGTTTCCGCACCAGATCATCAATATCCACCATAGCTTTCTGCCAGCCTTTATCGGTGCCAAACCATACCAACAGGCATTTGAACGCGGGGTAAAAATCATCGGAGCTACCGCCCACTTTGTTACCAACGATTTAGATGAAGGCCCGATCATTACCCAAAATGTCATCAATGTTGACCATAACTTCAGCGCGGGCGATATGGCTCGCTCTGGTCGCGATGTCGAAAAATCGGTACTGAGCAAGGCGCTGGCTGGTGCTCGATGACAAGGTATTCGTGCATGGGAACAGAACCGTAATACTCTAGCTACAGATACGAGTACCGAGTTGCGAGCTTCTATAAACTCGCAACTCATAACTCGCAGCTGCGTTACTCTTCCTCGCTCTCAATCACATCTCTTAGCGAACATGGATGCAGCTTGATACATATCCCTTCCTTTTTAAAAGCATATGTAGGATTTGACAGGCGCTCTTTTTCCCCCGATGGCGAGCTGGCTTTCACTTTAATCCCTTGATCTGCCAATTTATCCCAAGGCAGAAGCGGAAATTTCTCATCCAACACCGCTTTGAGCTCCTCGGTATCCTTGGCCTTAGCCGGAATGACAAACTCAAGATGCTCCCAGCCTTGCTGAGGATATGACTTGCTGCCCGGATACGGCAATTCCAACGCCTCTATGCTCCAACGGCCAACCTGAAGCGACTGATTAAAACCGATGACGATAATCGGGCGACCATTGATCTCATTGTTTGACCATTCCTCGCCATACGCAAGCCAAGCTTGGTGCAATTCCTTGGCCACTTCAAGATCATTTACCCGTAATGCAATATGATCAGCCTGGTAGTCCGACAGAGAAATATTCATCTCTTGCGCCAGCGCCTCAATGCGTTCTACAAACGCAGGTAACTCTGCCAGCATTTGCTCGGGATGGAGACCTATATCAGTTAGCTTCTGCATGTTTTTTTTCTCCAGTTATTACAGTATCGGGAAACGAATGCATAATTATCCATAATTTAAGGTTTATAGAAACCCAGCCAAAGGTGACGACAGGCCTTGTTGCTGCTTGATTTGTGCATAATTTTCACGTTCTACCCATAACGAAAAAAAAAATCGCAAACAATGCCTTTTTCGGGTTGCCAAAACACCTAACTTTGTGGGTATTATTAAGGCAATGCAATGTACGTATTCAAGATATCACCTCTTACTCTAAAGAGTGTCCCGTCAAAAATACTCACGTGATCCCAAACAGCATTAATTATGCTGCAATTAATGTGGCCAGCTTACGTGACTATTTTTTTGACGGTTTGGCTTATAACAGCTCTTGAAGACCGTGACGTTTTTGCCTCGCTAATACAACTTTGCTATTAGCGTACCAAATGATTTAAAGGATAAGCGCGTGAACATTCAAGCACTAATTAACGATAAAGTATCTCTGGCCTTAGAAACCGCTGGCGCACCCGCAGGTAGCCAGCAGCCGTTCGCCAGTCTGCAAAAGCACAGTTTGGTGACTACCAGGCTAACGGTGTCATGGGCGTTGCAAAAAAAACTCGGCACCAACCCTCGCGAGTTCGCACAAAAAGTTATCGACGTACTGGATCTTGATGGTATTGCTGAAAAAGTCGAAATCGCAGGCCCAGGCTTCATTAACATTTTCCTAAACAAATCTTGGCTTGCCGCCCGTGCTGAGGAAGCACTGGCAGACAAGCGTCTGGGTGTCACTGCTGAGGCGCAGAAAAATATCGTTGTTGACTACTCGGCGCCTAACGTTGCCAAAGAAATGCACGTTGGTCACCTGCGTTCAACAATCATCGGCGATGCCGCTGTTCGTACGCTTGAGTTCCTAGGTCACAACGTTATCCGTGCCAACCACATTGGTGACTGGGGTACACAGTTCGGTATGCTAATCGCAAACCTAGAGCGAGTTCAAAAAGAGTCAGGCGAAGTCTCTATGGAGCTGTCTGATCTTGAAGCGTTCTACCGCGAATCAAAAAAAATGTACGACGAGGACGAAGAGTTCGCGAAACGTGCACGTAACTATGTAGTTAAACTACAGAGCGGTGACGAATACTGTGCGGAAATGTGGAAGAAACTGGTTGACGTGACAATGGTTCAAAACCAGCAGAACTATGATCGCCTGAACGTATCACTCTCTCGTGACAACGTGATGGGTGAGTCCATGTACAACGATATGCTTCCAGGTATCGTTGCAGACCTTAAAGAAAAAGGCCTGGCAGTAGAAGATGACGGGGCACAGGGTTGTCTTCCTTGACGAATATAAGAACAAAGACGGCGAGCCTATGGGTGTTATCATCCAGAAGCGCGATGGCGGCTTCCTATACACCACGACCGATATCGCTTGTGCTAAATACCGTTTCGAGCAGCTAAATGCCGACCGCGTGCTTTACTTCATCGATTCACGTCAGCACCAGCACCTGATGCAAGCATGGACAATTGTTCGCAAGGCGGGCTATGTACCAGAAGACGTAACGCTTGAGCACCACGCATTTGGCATGATGCTTGGCAAAGACGGCCGCCCGTTCAAAACTCGTGCCGGCGGTACTGTTCGTCTTGCTGATCTGCTTGACGAAGCAGAAGAGCGCGCCACAAAACTTATTGAAAGTAAGAATCCGGATCTTGATGCGACTGAAAAAGAGAACATCGCCAAGACTGTTGCAATGGCGGCGGTTAAGTACGCGGATCTCTCCAAGCACCGTACTACCGATTACATCTTCGACTGGGACAACATGCTGGCATTCGAAGGTAACACTGCACCATACATGCAGTATGCATACACCCGTGTTGCTTCTATCTTCAAGCGAGCCAATGTTGAGCTTGCCGACCTGACTCACCCTGTTGTGATCAATGAAGAGAAAGAGCAAACTCTGCTTTCCGCTCTTCTTCAGTTCGAAGAAGCGGTCCTAACGGTTGCTCGTGAGGGTCATCCGCACGTAATGTGTAGCTACCTATTTGATCTTGCAGGTAAATTCTCAAGCTTCTACGAGGCCTGCCCGATCCTCAATGCCGAAGAAGAAGTGAAGCAAAGCCGTCTAAAGCTGGCATTGCTAACAGCAAACACCATTAAGCAGGGTCTTGACCTGCTAGGTATCGAAACACTCGAACGTATGTAATTTTTTTTGCTATTTCACTCAAAGAAATAACGAGTTACAGACTAATAATTCGAAGCCTTCTAAGGTATCCTTAGAAGGCTTTTTTTATGCGACCAGCACCGTAATCAGTTTGCTTTTGTATTTGCGACAAGAATGGAATTCAAAGTATGAGCAAAGACAGCTTTGTGGAATCGACAGAAACGTTGAAAAAAAACGGTTCCCTTGATGATCAAACACAAAGTACCAACCACACCGACCAACTATGCACTCTGGTACACCTATGCGTCTCAGCAGCAACCACTGCTTAACCAAGCTGTTGACCAAGGAATCGAAGCTTTAGGGCATTGTACTCCCACGCTATGTGACAGCCTGTACCAAGAGCTACTGGCCAGCCAAACCGACAAAGACATGAAACAGCTCAAGCAGAGCCTGACGGCAATGATGCAGGAGTTATCCCACACCATGTCAGATACACTGTCAAATGCCGAAACCTTCCAGGGCGCATTGAGCCATACCTTCACCAAGCTGGAGTCAGCCGAGCGAGAAGGCCTCTCATTAGAAGATACCATGACATTGGTACGCGAGTTGATCCGTGAATCACGTCAGATCCAACTAACAACCGGTACCTTTAAGGGACAGCTGAGCAATGCCCAGCAAGAAATTACGGCCCTGCGCGAAGCATTGAGCGAAAGCCAAAAAGAGGCCAATGAGGATGCCCTGACCCGTCTTAATAACCGAAGGGCATTTGAACGGGATATCCAAAGTTATACTGATAACAATATTCCTTTCAGCCTTATCATGATGGATATCGACAAGTTCAAGGATTTCAATGATACCTTCGGTCATTTGCTCGGTGATCAGGTACTTAAAATCGTGGCTCGCCGGCTCCTTGAATGCAGCCGGGACTATGCGCAGTCTTATCGCTTTGGCGGTGAGGAATTTATTATTATTTTGCCGCATAAAACATTGTCTTCGACTCGACAACAGGCGGAAACGATTCGACGGGCAATAGAAAAAAAATTTCGGTCTTGGACAAAAAAAATCAGGCCAGCGTATCAACTCTGTCACCGCCTCATTTGGTATTGCAACCAAGCAGGAAGACGAAACCTCGGCAGACGTTATAGCACGTGCTGATAGCCATCTGAACCAAGCCAAGCAGCTGGGACGAAACAGGGTACTCCCTGTCAATTAATCCCTTCACGCTATCGCTAGTTACTGTTACAGCCACCTCTCATTCTCTATTAGATATGCAGGTGGCGATTACTGACTTGGTATTAATTCACTGACCGAAGCGCTGGCCTCCGCCATGCAACCAATCTAGCTCCTCTGGGGTCGATAACCGCCCGTGAACAGCGTTACGATGCGGAAAACGGCCAAAGCGCTGAACCACATCATGATGGCTGACGGCATACTGATAGAACCCTTCAAAAACCACTGCATGAGCTGGTGACACTGACTGCCGCAGCCGATCAAAGCGGAAGACACACTCTTCCTGATCTTCAACTGTTTCAGAGTGTTCTAGCGGCAAGTAAAAAAAAGACGCGTTCAATTGCGCTTAGCTCTTCGTCATGGTTATTCGCCAGGCCCCGTTTGCAAATTGCCAGAGCCAACGAGTCATAGCGAAATGCCGCACTCAGACCTCGGTAGATATTGCGGGTAAACTGATCCAACAAGATAATCAGAGCCAGAGATCCTTTAGGTTCTGCAGCCCAATAACCCAGCTCTCCTAGCCCTGCTTGACTAACCAGCGGCTGAAAACGTTCGGCGATGAGCTTGTCCGTTTCTTCCCCTCCCTGAAACCACAGTGCATTTCGGTCGGTAGCCGGTACTTCCTCACCGAGCTCACCAAACCAAAAATCCAAAACTTCCTGATATTCCGCAGCCATACTTTTACTCCCAAACAGTTATCACAAGCTCAACATGTTCGCAAATACCACAATTATCCACTGACTCCATCAATCTGTGGCTATCAATACTGGCCTTTATTTCAATTGGTATTACCATGGCATGACTAGATAAAAGACTGTTTATCCTTCTGTGGTATTACCAGCATACAGTAGCCCCCACGGATAATGATGAGCAATGTTCCAGCATGTGAGCCGCACAAAATATTTAAGGAATACGACAATGCATTTTACACTCCATCCGCGACTGGCAGCAGATACTACAGTATTAGGTGACCTGCCATTATGCCGAGTATTACTGTCGAAAGAAGCACTAGGTCCGTGGCTGATCCTGGTACCGCGCAAGGAAGATATTACTGAAATTCATCACCTTCCCCAGGCAGATCAGTTTGAGCTGATATGTGAATCAAGCGCCGTTGCCAGCCTGTTGGAAACTGACTATCAAGCCGATAAAATCAACGTCGGAGCACTGGGTAACCTTGTTCCCCAGTTACATATCCACCATATTGCGAGGTTTCAGTCTGATATAGCCTGGCCCGGTCCGGTATGGGGAAATACGAACGGAATGCAGCGAGCAGAAGAGATCCAGCAAGCCCTGGCAGAAGAACTGCGCGACGAACTGGCCAATATTGAAGGGTTCAAGGCCATCTAGCCCAGAGCTTATGTCGGATCCAAAGCAGAAAAAAAAGGCAACCCTCGGGCTGCCTTTTCAATTTTATCAGCGTACTACAGTTACTGACAGTTCATCGGCCTTTAGGCTTCGATACCAGACATCTTCAGCATTCTGGCAGCATAAATCACTACCACAACCAATAAGCTCTTTGTTGATAGTCCCTTTACGAACCCAGACATCCAGCATGGTATCAACACCGTCTTCACTCATACCGAAATGGTTCGCCAGATCCTTTCTGCTAGAGCGGCCATGCTGTTCAATGTACAGTTTCAGCTGCTGAAGGATCACAGTGCCAACACCTCTTCCGGTTGTTTCTGTCCCTGACGTTTGAAAGCAATATACAAACCCACATTAATCAGGCAAACAAGCCAATCCACAGCATGCTGGTAACTGGGTGCTCTGCAAAATGCGCAACCTGATACACCACGGTTGCAAATGTATAGGCGAGCAACATGGTCCAGCCAGCAATGAAGATTGAGAACTTCTGACCAAACTCACGAACATATGCCCCCATCGCCGCAGCACATGGTGTGTACAGCAAGATGAAGATCAAGTAGGCCATTGCGGCAGCCGAGCTAACAAAGTGAGCCTGAATATTCCCGAAGACAGATGCTTCAACTTCTTGCTCTTCGGCAACTGTGTCAAGATCAGACAACTCACCGACTTCGATCCCCAGCGGATCAGAGTAACTGAGATCAGCTAGATTAGCCGGGATGGTTGCAACAGCTTCTTGCAGACTCGCCAGCAAATCATACTCGCCGCCTTCTTCCCCTTCAGACGGAGCGTAAAGGCTATTTAACGTCCCCACAACCGCTTCTTTGGCAAAAATTCCGGTGATAATGCCCACCGTTGCAGGCCAGTTATCCTCTTTCACGCCGATAGGTGCAAGTAAAGGCGTCACCACCTGGGCAGCTTGAGACAATACAGAATTTTCAGTATCTTCGTTACCAAACGAGCCATCAGCGCCCAGTGAGTTAAAGAAGCTCAAACAAGCAACAACCACAACAATCGTCTTACCGGCACCCAGTACAAACTTCTTCAGCTTCTGCCATGTTTTGATGCCCACATTACGCATGGTCGGCAATTCATAGTCAGGCATTTCCATAATAAAACTATCACTCGTACCCGGGTACAAGGTGTTGCGCAGAATCATTCCGGTCATTACCGCGGCAAAAATACCGAGTAGGTACAATCCAAAAACAACATTCTGACCGCTTTCAGGAAAAAAAATGCCGCCGCAAACAGCGCATATACCGGCAGACGCGCACCGCATGACATAAACGGCGCCATTGCTGCAGCCAGTTTACGCTCACGCTCTTGCTCCAGGGTACGGGTAGCCATGATAGACGGAACGTTACAACCGAAGCCTAGTACCAATGGAACAAATGCTTTACCCGGAAGGCCGACCTTCTGCATGACTTTATCCAGAACAAAAGCGGCACGGGCCATATAACCAGAGCTTTCCAGAACAGCAAGGAACAGATACAGACAGGCAATAACTGGGATAAAGGTAGCCACGGTCTGGATACCGCCACCGATACCATCGGCAATAATTGTAACCAGCCAAACCGGTAGATGATCATCGAGCAGGTAATGGCCGCCATCCACCAACAGAGCGCCGGCACTGATATCAAAGAAATCAATGAATGAACTACCGATATTGATGGAGAACATAAACATCAGGTACATCACGATGAAGAAGAACGGAATACCAAAGGCACGATGCAACAATACTCGGTCAATATTATCACTCAGGCTACGGCTTAGCTTGCCTTCCTGACGACGAACCTTCTGGCATAGCTGGTGAAGGTGAGTATAACGTACATCGGCAACCTGAATATCCGGGTCAATATCAACAATCAGCTTATTACGGATATTGCACGCATTGTTTTTTTTCGCTTTCAGACAAACCATTGATAACTAAAGTATCGTTTTCTAACACACGAATCGCTTGGGCGCGAACATTCAATGTCTCACTGCTAAACATCGATTCTAGTTCACCAATAGCAGCTTCAAACTGGTCGCCATAGTGTAAAGCGATATCATTAACAGCAATACCTTGGGCCAGCATTTTATGAAGCTGAACCTTAAATTCTTGTACCTGCTTGATGTTATTTGCTGACAGTGATACCACCGGACAGCCCAGCGCTTTTTCCAATGCTTTAATATCCAGCAGCTGACGCTGACGTTGCAGTACATCCATCTTATTCAGTACAACAATCATCGGGCGGCCAAGCTCACGGAGCTGCAAGGTCATATACAGACTACGCTCCAAGCAGGATGCATCAACGACATTGATAATTACATCAGCAGGCATCGTCAGAATGGCACGAGAAGCAATTGCCTCATCGAGGCTGTTGGCATCATTGGCACTGTCTAGGTTATAGATCCCCGGTAAATCCGTTAGAGCAAAGCCGTCCCCAGCGCACTGGTAGTTACCGGTTTTCTTTTCGACCGTGACGCCTGCCCAGTTACCGACTTGCTGCTTGGCACCAGTCAACCCATTAAAGAGTGTTGTTTTGCCGCTATTAGGATTCCCGACAGTTAGAATATTATATTGCATTAGCGTATCTCCACATCAATATTGGCCGCAATTTGCTTGCGTAGCGCAATATCAACACCACGGACGCGCACCTGTAACGGATCACCCAACGGCGCCAAGCGAACAACCGTCACCTGAGTTTCAGGTAACAACCCCATAACCATTAACTTCTTTCGAGTTGCAGAAGGAAGCTCAGACAAGCTGGTTACTACTCCATTGGCACCGCACGACAGCTCAGACAGTTTCATCTCACCCACACCTTAATAAGAATTATTTTTATTCCTACTAGCGATACTACAGGTTGAAACACATTGCGCATTGTCTTAAATCAAAAACCATTTTATTTATATGCGTATTAGGTCTGTTTATTACTGAATCAGGAAAGTCCCGAAATTGCGCTTAAATGAACAACTTTGACGTTGTTAACAACAGCTAAAAGATTTTAACGAAGTATGGTGAGTGAATAGTTGTAACACTGTCGCTTTTTCAACGTATGTGGGCGCTACTCTGATAACTAACAAACACCGGTACCGGTGATATGGTCGGGTTGGCTATATCGCGTTCATTTTTGGGGAGTGAATGCAGAGCTACCGGCTATTAACTGTGATATTCGCTACGTATTGAGAAGGTGTAATACCAAAATAGCCTTTAAAGCGCGCACTGAAGTAAGACGGATCATTAAAACCGCATGACAGAGCGACATCCGAAATGCGATCACCTTGACTAAGCATTCGCTTGGCTTGTTCGAAGCGAAACTGACTAATGTAGTCTTTAAACGGCATGCCAAACTCTTGCTTAAACTTACGCTGCAAACTACGCTCCGACATATACAAAGCTTTTGCCGCGGTGGCTGTACCGAAGTTGGCATGATGAAACTGCTCTTCGACCAACAGCATCACGCTCTTTCGCCAGGAGGTAATAACCATCTCAGGCGGTAACTCACCACTTCCTGAAATCAACTCCTGGAACGGCGGGCACTCACCCTGTAACAAGAACCGGATATGGTTCAGTACCGTATCAGGCTCGAAAGGCTTGGTGAGCACAGAATCAACATCTACAGCAATATGATCTTGGCTGCTATTTTCTACCATCAACACAAACGCAGCATGACACTCTTTGGGTTCTTCTTGCAGTCGTGCACGAACCTGAAGCCCACCAAGGCCCGGCAACATCAAGTCGCACAATATGATATCAGGCTGATTTTCTTTTGCTAATATCACAGCCTCATAGCCATCATATGCAATGACCAGAGCATAGTCCTGTAACAATGCAGCCAGACACGATACTAGCTCCTCATCAACTGATGCTACGAGCAGCTTAGGCAATTCATCCTGTGCGGCTTCTATTGCTTTGCCTTCGCCAACTGACGTTCTTACACAGCCTTCGCGGTATAGTGGCAAAGTGAGAATAAATTCACTTCCAACACCTTGATAACTAACCACGGATATTTCACCGGCATAGACTTCAACAAGCTGTTTTACGGTGCTCAAACCCAGCCCAAATCCCGCCTCCGGTTGAAGTCAGTATCCTCTTTGAAATAACTGTCAAAGATGTTTTTTTCTGACATCTTCCGGCATCCCTTTACCGGTATCACTCACCGACACCACCAGCTGGTGATCTAAGTCCTTAACCGCGACATTGATACATCCATACCGAGATGTAAACTTAAGGGCATTGGACAATAAGTTACCAATCATAATTTCAAGATGATACGGAGCCACTAGAACACTCACCCCCTCGGTATCATCTTCCAAGCAAAGGGCAATATCTTTCTGATCGGCCTCCAGCTGCCAGCTCATACAACAAGCCTGAATAATCGGGCTAACCCGCTGCTCGCAGGGCTTGTCCGGCTCAAGAAATGCCTGGGCATCCCGGGTCAACAGCTGTTCGACTAGGTGCAAGAATCGTTCGACATTATTAGCAACCAGCTGGAGCTGCTGTGTTTCTTCCCCCTTGCTCGAGGCATGCATCTTCCTTATCGGCCCGAGGATCAACGACAGAGGGGTGCGCAATTCATGGTATAGCTGAGCCATAAATTTTTGCCGCATATGCAATATTCGCTGCAGATGTTTATTGCTGGCATATAATTGCTTTTTATGTAACTCAATTCTGGCCGTTTGACGGAACACAGACTGTTTGAGGAATAAGTTTTGACGTCGGTAGACGCGTGCTCGCCACACTACAACTGAGAGAAGCAAAGTAACAAACAGAACAACAGACAATGATGTCGACCAATAGGGCAAGTACCATAGGTTCAATACCCGAAACGCGTAACTGACCTTTGGCTGTTCTTGCGGATTGACGTCATCGAACCGTAGTTCTAGCAGGTATTCACCGGGTTTAAGATTATCTAAGTACAATGACGGACTACTGAGCGACCTCCAGCCTTCCTCACTATCCCCCTTCAAACGATATTGCACCTTGGCCAGACCCGAGAACGGCAGTACTCCGATATTAAAACTTACTGATGATCCATACGGTACGGACAGTAGCTGCGCATTAGCACCAGCAACGCGCTGTAACTGATGATCAATCTGAATGTCACCAACCACAATCGAAAACAACTGAGTATCGGAAGTGAGCAGTGTCTTTGGATCTATCTCCAGCAGCCCTTTCCGGCCACTGAGCAATAATTTTCCTGATTCTAGGATCTCGCAGGCCGGTAAATAGGATTCATTTTCAAACCCTCCAACCAGTGGTGGCAGATGCAGCTTCATCTTTGCGGAAAAAGAATAATAGGAAAGCCCTTGGCTTGTTGTTACCCAGTTCCCTCCACTGTCGCCAACAACACAATATGGCTTGGCGTATGTACCATTAAGAGCAACAGATTCCAGCTTAAGCGGGGTTAGCTTCGGCGAGTATTGAAGATGGTAGTTATTCACAACCCACAACTGACCCAATATATCTTCATATATATCAATAATTCCGCCCTGATTAGCCGTTTGATCAACGATGTTCAACAGCCCGGCATTAAATTTGTATAGACCATAGTCAGTTCCCACCCAGACTTGATGGTGGCGATCCTCAAACAAGGTCGTTACGGCCTCACTGCCATGCGGGGCCTGAAACCAATGGCTACCGAATGCATTGAGCTCTGCCGTATCAGGCCAGTACCGATAGAGGTGAGACTGCATACCAATCCAAACCGAGTTGTAACGATCAATCATCAAACTGGTAATGGGCTGGTTTTGAAACCAAGCAGGTAGCCTTTGAGCCAGCCACTCGCTGCTTTCCAAGGAATACACCTTCAAACCAGAGTCAGTTGCCAGCCAGAATGTACCGTCTTTATAGGCAAAATGGTTGACCCCTCCTGTTATAGGCAAACGTCTTACGATACTTAGATTGTCTTCAAGCTCAGTCAGTCCGTTGTCTGTGGCCAGCCAGATTCTTCCATCGTCAAGCTGCTGAAGCTGATTGATTTTACTGGCCTGGATCGGGCCTTTTTCTTGGTTATAAGGAACCTGTTTCAATGCGGCCGTTGAGGTGGGTAGATAGTTAATACCGCTGTTGGTTGTTATCCACAATCCGTCTTTCTCATCACGTAACAGCCCCATGATGCGATTGCCATTAATAGAGTACTCACCATGGGCATCAGCACTATAGCGAATAACTTTAAATGATTGCTTATCTATATGATTAAGCCTTGCGGAGTCCCTATCCACATACCTGATTCAGTCTCAGCAATAGCGGTAACTGATAAATTATTCCTCAGTATATTTTGAGCCGGAACAAAAGCACGTTCGCTGCGAGATAAATATAGCCCGTTTAAGGTACCAAACCATAACTGACGTTTGCTGTCTTCAAACACCGCCGTCACCGTATGTTCCTGATACAGGAGGGGCTCTATAAACTGGCGATTCCTAAATTCATAAACGCCCTGCTCCCCAGCAACGAAAATCGAATCGCAAGCACCATATACTCCAGTTACAGAGAACGATTTCGGAAAAGGAAAATACTCCGGCTGTTGCTTCCTGTCTGCTATCGCATATAAACCCCGGTTACTCACAAACCAAACTTCTTGTCCCTGGCTGACCACAAACTGGAGAGGTGCCGTACCCACATTCAACTGATGCAGTTCGGTTGTTGTCGGCGAGTAATAGTAAGCAAGGCCATCTTTTACAAGCCACAGCTCCTGCTTGAGCATCACGGCGTCTGTCACACCAGTAATCGTTTCGCCAGCCTCATCGACAGCATTGTTTAGCCTGCTGCCATCATAAAAAAAATCAATGACCCCTTAACATCAACAAACCACAGCCCACCGTTTGTGTTGTGAATGATTTTTTTTCAGCTGCCACGAAGCTTCCGCGTTCCTGATGGGGAAGCGGATAAAAAGCGTGATTGGCATCGGCTGTAGCAGTACTGGTACTAAACAGCGCCGACAGGCAAAACAATAAAATGAAAAGGGCTTTATTCATAAAAGATCAGGAACTATTGAAATACAGCTTATCCCTGTAATAACTCACGACAACTTAACGGGATATTATGCAGTATGTTGCTATTTAGTGTAATGATGATTTTATAAAATGAGCGATGAGACATAAAAAAAAGCGCACCTTGGTGCGCTTTTTCATCAACCCGGCATCACAGCCAGTAATTTCTGCCTCTCATCGCTTGCAAGCTGGACAAAGCGGCCACGTTGCTTCGATGAAATAGGCTCGGCCTGCGGCAGGGAACCTTCATTGCGTTCACCGCTCGATTCTTTTTGATCAGCTCGTAATGAAGGTGCGGTCCTGTCGAACGACCAGTATTACCACTAAGCGCAATACGCTGCCCCATCGTAACCTTGTCACCCACCTTCACAAGTAATTTATGTAAATGCAAATACCGGGTCATGTATTCACGGCCGTGCTTAATTACCACATAGTTACCAGCCAACGGGTGTTTTCTCGCTTTAACGACGACGCCATCACCGGCCGCAACCACCGTTGTGCCAATTGGGGTGGCAAAATCAGTGCCGTTGTGTGGCGAGATACGTCCTGTCACTGGGTGCTTCCGGCGTGGGTTAAATGATGAGCTAATACGATAGCGTTTTGCCAGGGGGATACGGCGCAATGCACGGTTCAAGCTTTTGCCTTCGGCATCATAAAACTGGCCGTCGTCGTGGCGCATCACAAAGACTTCACGACTGCCGCTCAGGTAATACAAGGATTTGACATTGCCACGAGTCACTGCTTTGCCCTCAATGAACTCTCGCTCGACTGATACGGCAAAACGATCGCCTTTACGTGCCTCTCTGCCAAAATCAAAACGCCATTGCAGGGCCTGAACTACCGTTTGAATCTGATTTGGGGATAGGCCTGCCGTACGGGCGGACTGATAAAAACTGCCTGAGATCCGTCCGGTCAGCATTACAGGTTTAATTTCGCCGTTCTCTTCCAGCTGCTTAAACTTGTAGCCTTGATCCGTCAACGTATAAACGTCAGTCATTTTGGCACTGCGCTTAACGCTGAACTCTTTTACCCGTCCCTCCTCAGTAACTGACCATTCAATCATCTGGCCAACACCGAGGTTTTGGATCGACTTGTTCACTTTGATCAGACGATACATATCTGCAATAGGGAGTGCATACTGCGAAAAAAAATCACGCCTAATGTCTCGCCAGACGTCACCTTATGGGTGTGGGCAACATCAGCTACTTCTTCGAGCTGTTGCTCTAATTCATCCTTCGGTGCTGAAAATTCCGGATCCTGGGGATCAAGAACCGCTCCCATCGGTTCGCTATTTTGCTCAGATAAGACATCGAGCTCTTCAACCGGAAGCTCGACATCAATCCGTTGGTTGGATTGGTACGAGACAGCCTGCTTGAGTGGCGATGAAGGCTGCCATAACAAGGCAGCCACGACGAGCAATGAGGTTGAGGCTAAAGCAATACGATGCTGGCGAGATAGCTGTTTAATTGTAAAGGCCGCAACCTTGAATATTTTCATTATTATTTAAGACACTTGGTAAAACTTTGCCCCAATTCTTGCAAAAATCGGACATAACCTCCCTTTTCCTCAGCAATTTCCGTTGCCATTGGATCAAGGGTTCCAATATTGACCTCTGTACCACTAACCACACTTTTTACTACCGCCGGAGAGAACTGAGGCTCGCTGAATACGCATTGCGCCTGCTTGTCCTGTAATGAGCGGCGGATAGAAACTAATGTTTTCGCACCCGGGCGACGATCGGGATCAACAGTAAAATGCCCGAGATTATTTAGCCCAAACTGTTCTTCAAAATAGCCATAGCCGTCATGAAAAACATAGTAACCGCGATCGGCTAGTGGTTTCAGTTTCGTGTTCAATTCATCGATGGCCTGTTCCACCTCAGAAACGAACATCGAAAGATTATCTTCATATTTATTTTTATGCAATGGATCAAACTTGATAAGCGCCTCAGAAATCACGTTCGCGGCCTGAATTGCTTGCTTCGGTCCAAGCCATAGGTGCGGATCAACGCCATCGTGACTATGGCTGTGATCATCATGATCAATTTCAACGCCCTCTTCATAATGACGAAGATCAATTGTATGTTGTTCTGTCAGCGCCAAGCTGTTGCCTTTCGCCTCTAGTACTTTGGACAGGAACATTTCCAGCTCTGGGCCGACCCAAATAACCAGATCCGCATCTCTGAGTTTTTTTTACATCCGACGGACGCAGTGCATAATCATGGGAGATGTTCCAGCTGGCAGTAATGTTTCGCTATTCGCCGCGCCAGCAGTTAGCTCCTGTACGATCAGATTCAGGGGCTTAACTGTTGTCACGACCTTAAACTCACTGGCTGAAAGGTATGATGAGAACAGTAGTGCGGCAGAGCAAAAGCAAGGTAACAAGCGGCGCATAATGTTTTCCGAAATAATTATTGATTACAAACAAGGATGAAATGTTATATTATAACATCTCACTTTGGCAAACACCTTGAAGCACTTTTTTTTATGACAACCTTAGTTGAATTACAGACTGTTACCGTGACTTTCTCGGAACGGCACGTGCTTGACCAAGTTTCAATCAAACTTGAACGAGGCCAGATCACAACATTGATTGGCCCAAATGGTGCAGGCAAATCAACCCTGGTGAAAGTCATCACTGGTTTGCGCAAACTACTGCAGGAAAGGTCATTCGTCAGAAAGGACTCCGGATAGGCTATGTGCCACAAAAACTACAGTTAAATTCATCGCTGCCACTCAGTGTTGATCGCTTCATGCGACTAGCAGGCCGCTATAGCAATGCCGACAGACTAGAAGCGCTGAAGCTCGTCAGCGGTGTCCACTTGCACCACAGCAATATGCACTCCCTTTCTGGCGGTGAAATGCAGCGTGTGCTACTGGCTCGGGCCCTGCTTCAACGCCCGGATCTCCTCGTCCTTGATGAGCCAGTACAAGGTGTGGACGTCAACGGTCAACTAGAGCTATACAGCCTGATCCAATCACTACGTGATAAGCTCAACTGTGCCATATTGATGGTTTCACACGACTTGCATCTGGTAATGGCAAAAACAGACAACGTGATCTGCCTGCACCACCATGTCTGCTGTTCTGGGGCACCGGAAGCGATCACCAGCCACCCGTCATATGTTGCTCTGTTCGGCACTCAACAAAGCGAACAGCTGGCACTCTACCATCATCATCACAATCATGAACATGATCTTGCCGGCAGTCCGGTAGGCCCGTGTCAGCACCATCACGAGCAACAAGAGAACCACAATGCTTGATTTTATTCTACCGGCACTAATTGCAGGCATCGGCATTGCCGTCTTGGCCGGGCCGCTGGGCTCATTCGTCGTCTGGCGTAAAATGGCCTATTTTGGCGATACACTTTCCCATGCATCTTTGCTGGGCATCGCCCTTGGCTTCCTGTTCAATATCAATCTAAACTTGGCTCTGGTGATCTGCTGCCTGGCACTCGCCGTGATCCTCGTTAGCCTGCAGAAACAAAAATATGTTGCTACCGATACCCTGCTGGGTATCCTCGCCCACAGTGCCTTGTCGCTTGGTTTGGTCGCAGTCAGTTTTCTAGACCATGTTCGGATAGATTTGATGGCCTATCTATTTGGCGATTTGCTGGCGGTGACGACCACCGATTTATTATGGATCTATGGCGGCGGTATTATTGTCATGGCCATGCTCATCACCTTATGGCGTCCGCTGTTGTCGATGACAATTAATGAAGAATTAGCTCAGGTTGAAGGCGTTAATGTCGATCTGATGCGACTACTGCTAATGTTGATGGTCGGTCTGGTGATCGCCGTCGCAATGAAGTTTGTCGGGGCACTGATCATCACCTCACTACTAATTATTCCGGCAGCGACAGCTCGACGTTTTTCCCATAGCCCGGAATTAATGGCCGGACTGGCATCAGTTATTGGCTCCGTTGCCGTCGTGCTCGGTCTGGCCATGTCTTGGCATTATGATACGCCTGCGGGTCCTTCCGTTGTGGTCGCTGCCGCAGCCATGTTTATGCTCAGCCAGTTTAAGCGAACTGAGGCCTAAGCCTAGCGAAGCCTGCCCTAAGGCCCCTTGATGCTTGGGGAGGGAGGGTTGATCATTAATTACGAGCCAGCAGGTATCCCCTGCTGGCTTTTTTTTAATAAGGTCAGCTTTTATCAACGAAAAATACTGCGGTGTTTATCGTTGCAGGTACGTTTGATTTGCAGGGTAATTTCAGCTCTCTTGGCATCAGGCATATAATCCAGCAAACACTGAAAATAGCCCTGATCCTGCTCGGACAACATAAAATTATCGATAAATAAGCGGTGACAGGCGTAAGTCATCAGGTTGGCAGCCAGTGCATCTTCAGTAGCGGAAATATGCTCAAGAACACAATCTTCATACCCGGCTTTATCTTCTTTCGCCACTAGCTGCAAGCTAACAGCAGCATAACAGCACTTATTACCCACTTCATCTAACCCACCTCATCGATCCTTTCACCTTACCTGGCACGACACCAAGATATTGCTTTGCTACTCTCAAGTTCAGGTTAATACCAAATGAAAAAAAACCCGCCAGATGGCGGTTTTCAAATCTTTCAAACCGCTGAGTTACCAGCCAGTGACTTCGCGCAGTGCCTTGCCGATATCAGCCAGGCTCTTCACTGTTTTAACACCTGCAGCCTCTAGTGCCTGGAACTTATCGTCAGCGGTACCTTTACCACCAGAGATAATTGCACCAGCGTGGCCCATACGCTTACCCGGAGGCGCTGTAACACCTGCGATGTAAGAAACCACTGGCTTAGTGACATTCTCTTTGATGTACGCAGCAGCTTCTTCTTCTGCGGTACCACCGATCTCGCCAATCATCACAATTGCTTCAGTCGCAGGATCTTTCTCGAACATCTCCAAGATATCGATAAAGTTTGCACCAGGAATTGGGTCGCCACCGATACCAACACACGTTGACTGGCCGAAACCTTCATCAGTAGTCTGCTTAACCGCTTCATAAGTTAGCGTACCGGAACGCGAAACGATACCGACTTTACCTGGTTTGTGGATATGGCCAGGCATGATACCGATCTTACACTCGTCAGGAGTAATAACACCCGGACAGTTAGGACCAATCATACGCACGCCAGCTTCATCCAGACGTACTTTAACGTCTAGCATATCAAGCGTAGGGATACCTTCGGTGATTGTAACAATCAGCTCGATACCCGCATCAATCGCTTCAAGGATTGCATCTTTACAGAAAGGTGCAGGAACATAGATAACGGTTGCCGTAGCACCTGTCGCTTCTACAGCGTCACGTACGGTGTTGAAAACAGGTAGGCCAAGGTGAGTAGTACCGCCTTTACCAGGAGATACACCGCCAACCATCTGTGTTCCGTATTCAATCGCTTGCTCAGAGTGGAAAGTACCCTGCCCGCCAGTGAATCCCTGACAAATTACTTTGGTATCTTTATTAATTAGAACTGACATTATTTACCCTCCGCTGCAGCAACTACTTTTTCCGCTGCTTCAGTTAGGGAAGTCGCAGCAATAATATTCAGACCACTCTTGGCCAGTGTCTCTGCACCCAGTACGGCATTGTTACCTTCAAGACGGACAACAACCGGTACCTCGACACCGACTTCTTCAACGGCACCGATAATGCCTTCAGCAATAAGATCACAACGAACAATGCCACCGAAGATATTTACCAGTACAGCTTTCACGTTGCTGTCGGAGAGAATGATCTTGAATGCTTCGGTTACACGCTCTTTCGTCGCACCGCCGCCAACATCAAGGAAGTTTGCAGGCTGGCCACCGTGCAAGTTAACGATATCCATCGTACCCATCGCCAGGCCGGCACCGTTAACCATACAGCCAATGCTACCGTCTAGCGCGACGTAGTTCAGCTCCCACTGCGCCGCATGGGCTTCACGCTCATCTTCTTGTGATGGATCATGCATTTCGCGAAGCTTTGGCTGGCGGTACATAGCATTTGAGTCGATGTTAATTTTACCATCAAGACAAAGTAGGTTGTCGTCGCCAGTGATTACCAACGGATTGATTTCAAGCAGTGCCAGATCATAGTCAGCAAACATATTGCCAAGACCGAGGAAAATTTTAGTGAACTGCTTAATTTGGTCTCCTTTAAGACCAAGCTTGAATGCTAGCTCGCGACCTTGGTATGGCTGAGGGCCAACCAACGGATCAATCGCAGCTTTGTGGATAAGCTCCGGTGTTTCTTCCGCAACCTTTTCAATTTCCACACCACCTTCAGTTGATGCCATGAAAACAATGCGGCGAGTACCGCGGTCAACAACAGCGCCCAGGTATAGCTCGTTGGCAATATTTGATGCTTCTTCAACCAGAATTTTTGTTACTGGCTGGCCATTGGCATCTGTCTGGTAAGTAACCAGGTTTTTACCTAGCACTTCTGTGCAAATTCTTTGATGCCGTCTTTGGTATCATGTAGTTCAACGCCACCCGCCTTACCGCGGCCACCAGCGTGAACCTGACATTTTACAACCCACTTACCACCGCTGATCTTTCCTGCAGCTTCAGCTGCCTCTTGTGGCGTATCGCAAGCGTAACCTTCTGGAACTGGCAGACCGTACTCAGCAAATAGCTGTTTTGCCTGGTATTCATGCAGATTCATGATGTTCTATCCGTTTTCATATCCCTTCGGGACTTGTTATATCCATCTGAAATACTCTCGGGTATTTCTTCGTTATTGGTACCTAAAGCCTGATTCAAGCCGGACGTTGAGCCTGCCCGGCTTAGCTTTAGGTATTAAACGTCCAGTAGCAGACGTGTTGGGTCTTCTAGTAGTTCTTTAATCGTTACCAGATAACCAACAGACTCACGACCATCAACAAGACGGTGGTCATAAGACAGTGCCAGGTACATCATTGGTAGGATTTCAACCTTGCCGTCAACCGCCATTGGGCGGTCAGCTATTTTATGCATGCCCAAAATAGCTGATTGCGGCGGGTTG
>LLEN01000005.1_pt1 | contig 49352 bp, 68 predicted proteins | sample 595881 | NCBI WGS metagenome assembly LLEN01 (sample SAMN02919314, study PRJNA255460) | bioreactor metagenome | biome: chemostat; feature: culture 2012_10.3; material: sediment; isolation source: day86 10degC chemostat 2012 inoculated with Wadden Sea sediment taken from... | place: Germany: Bremen ...
GTGGTTATGGCCAACGAGCTGAAGAGCATTCGCGTTTGGCCTGCACCTGATGAAACTCGTGTCGTGTTGGATTTGCAGGATGAGGTGGCGTTTTCCTACTTTACTCTGACCAAGCCTGAGCGCTTGGTTGTCGATCTTAAAAAAAACCACACTGAAAACGAAGTTACCGGTGACGGTGAACAACAGTGCAGTACTGAAGAAAATCCGCAGTAGCAGTGCGCCGGAGAAAGGTACTTACCGTTTGGTTTTTGAAACCAAGGTGGGAACCAACCCGACGATTTTCAAACTGGCTCCGACCCCTGATGGCCACTACAGCCACCGATTGGTTCTGGATCTGCCGCACAAGAAAAAGGCGGTGAAGGCCAAGCCAGCGGTATCAAACAAGCCAGCGACGAAAAATCAAAAAGTTCTGCTGCCTTACGGCAATGATGACATCATCGTTGCGATTGATGCGGGCCATGGCGGGGAAGATCCCGGCTCTATCGGGCCGAGCCGTAAGTACGAGAAAAATGTCACTTTGGACATATCGAAAAAGGTCGCGGCAAAAATTAATGCGACTCCGGGTATGAAAGCGGTATTGACTCGTCAGGCGGATTACTTTGTTAATCTTAACAAGCGCTCGGACATTGCCCGCCGCAACAAGGCTCACTTGTTGGTTTCAATCCATGCAGATGGTTTCCATAAGCCGCAGCCCCGCGGGGCATCGGTGTGGGTACTCAATACTCGTCGTGCAAATAGCGAGATTGGTCGCTGGTTAGAGCAGCACGAGAAGCAATCTGAGCTATTGGGTGGCGGTGATGTATTGTCCGGAGGCAGGATGATCAGTATCTCAGCATGGCCGTATTGGATTTGCAGTTTAGCCATTCCCAGAAAGAGGGCTATGATGTAGCTACTCGCGTGCTGAAAGAGCTAAGCCGGGTTACGACCCTGCATAAAAGCAAACCGGAGCATGCCAGTCTTGCTGTCCTGAAGTCACCGGATATTCCTTCGCTCTTGGTGGAAACCGGATTTATTACTAACCCGAAGGAAGAGCGACTGCTTAACTCTCGATCGCACCAGAACAAGCTGGCGAATGCTGTCTATAAAGGGGTGCTTGCCTATTTCAATGCTAAACCTCCGGAAGGTACTCTATTCGCTGCAAGAAAAGGCGGAGTGAAACACAAGGTCACTTCGGGCCAGTCTCTGAGTGTTATTGCCAACAAGTATGGCACTTCGGTGGCAGGGCTAAAAAAAAGGTCAATAAGCTCAAGAGCAATACCTTGAAAATCGGCCAAGTGCTGATTATTCCGGGCAGCACTGTCGTTGTCGCTAGCAGTAAGCCAGCGACAGTATCCTCCCGGCCGGTGAAACGTACGGTTAAAACAACGACACATACCGTGCAACGAGGTGAATTCCTTGGCAAAATTGCCACAAATTATGGCGTTACGGTTGCTAGCATCCGTAACGTGAATAAGCTACGTTCAGATGAGCTGGCCGTCGGCCAGAAGCTGAAAATAGAGACGAGCAACCGCAAGGCGGTTAAGCATACGGTGAAGCGTGGTGAGTTTCTGGGCAAGATTGCTTCCCGTTATGGGATCAGTGTGAATAGTCTCCGCCAGGCAAATAAGCTAAGCTCAGATACATTGGCCGTTGGTCAAAAGCTAACAATCCCGAGTAGTTAACCATACCTAGAAGTAAATTATGCCAATTCAGATCCTGCCTGCCCGGCTGGCAAACCAAATTGCTGCGGGTGAAGTCGTTGAACGTCCTGCCTCGGTAGTCAAAGAGCTGGTTGAAAACAGTTTGGATGCCGGTGCAACTCGAATTGATATTGATATTGATAAGGGTGGCAGCCGTACAATCCGTATCCGTGATAACGGCAAAGGGATCCCGAAAGATGAGCTCAGCCTGGCCCTAAGTCGTCATGCAACGTCGAAGATCACCTCGTTAGATGATCTGGAAGCCATCGTGAGTCTCGGCTTTCGCGGTGAAGCATTGGCGAGTATCAGTTCGGTGTCCCGCCTTACCTTGACCTCTAAAACGGCGGCACAGGAAGAAGCTTGGTCCGCCTATGCAGAAGGCCGGGATATGGATGTGCAGCTCAAACCAGCCGCACACCCTGTCGGGACGACGCTTGAGGCCTTAGATCTGTTTTTCAATACGCCGGCCAGGCGTAAGTTCTTGCGTACCGAGAAAACGGAGTTTAGCCACATAGACGAGCTGCTAAAGCGGATCGCTCTGAGTCGGCTGGATGTCACTATCAATTTGCGTCATAACGGAAAAGTGATCCGTCAATACCGCGCCGCCCAGACGCAGGTACAAAAAGAACGTCGGCTGGCGGCAGTATGCGGTTCCGGCTTTCTCAATCATGCGCTGGCTGTCGAGCTGGAACATGGCGATCTGAAACTATCGGGTTGGATTTGCAGTCCGCAGGGGGCGAGAGCCCAGAACGATATTCAGTACTGTTATGTTAACGGTCGCATGATGAAAGACAAGCTCATCAATCATGCTATCCGCCAGGCGTATGAGACCAGCCTTAGCACCAATCAATATGCGGCCTATGTGCTATTTATTGAGGTTGACCCGCACCAAGTTGATGTCAATGTTCATCCGGCTAAACATGAAGTGCGCTTCCACCAAGCCCGCTTGGTGCATGACTTTATTTGTCAGGGGCTTCAGAGTGCATTGCAGCAAAGCCTAGAGGAAAACGGCGAATCTCTGTATCAGCCGCCTCAACGGGCGAGTGCCGCTGTCAATCAGACTGATGAGCCGACAGCAAATGAAATTTCCGAACCATCAGCGGTGATGTCTGCGGTGGCACGTACCCCCGATTACCCGAATAAGGCCGAACCGAGTGAGTGTTACCCACTTCTGAGGAAAGGGCCACCGCCTACCAAGAGCCGGTAGGGCAGCCTAGCCGTACAAACGGTAGCCGTGGCGCATCATCAGGTGCACCATACTCTTCTAAAGCTCAAGGGCAGTCACGTCAGTTTGGCAACGATGCACCGTCAAAACGAGAAGTTAGTGCTTACCAACAATTGATGCAAACACCGGGGCTGGATGATTTTGAATCTTCTCCACCAGCACCAGCATCACCACCGATAGACTCTTCATCGTCTGAGCCAGAGCATGTGCAAATTAGTCGAGCTCGGGAACCTAGTGCCCCCGCAGTGCCGTCACCAGTGCGGCAAACTGCTATCGATGCGCAAAATGGCATCGGCTTAGGCAAGGCATTGTGTCTGGCTGAACAGCGCTACCTGTTGCTCAGCAGAGATAACGGGGTCTTTGTGCTATCGCTCGGTTACGCCCAGCGCCTGCGCTGTAAAGGTCAACTGCACCTGGCACAGACTGAAGGGCTGAAACCTCAGCCATTACTGATCCCGCATTCAGTACCGGTAGAGCCAGGCATGATAGAATGCGCTGAGCAGCATGCCCAGTTGCTCAAGCAACTAGGTATTCATCTAAAAGCCAAGGGCAAGAGCGGGCTGATCATTATGTCCGTCTGTATGCCGCTTAGGCAGCAAAACTTGCAGCAATTGATTCCGTCCCTGTTGGGCTATCTGGCTTCGGTGGCCGATGACCCTGAAGCACAAGGGTGGGATAAGTTGCTGGACTGGTTAGCATCGCAGTTAGTGATTCCAACCGATGGATTCAGTTTGTCACAGGCGATTCAGCTGGTGACGGAACTGGAGCAATTATGGGGGAATACACTTGAACATTATTACCCAAACTTGCTGCGCCCTGTTGATGTAGGCGCGGCAATAGAAGCATTTAATTTATGAGCAAGCCATACCCTCAGGCCATTTTTTTTAATGGGGCCGACCGCGTCGGGAAAAACAGATCTGGCGATTCGATTGCGTCAGCAACTACCGGTGGAGTTGATAAGTGTTGATTCAGCCTTATCTATAAAGAAATGGACATCGGAACAGCAAAGCCAGATGAGCGGGAACTTTCTCTTGCTCCTCACCGTCTGATAGATATTCGTGATCCAGCGCAAAGTTATTCAGCTGCGGACTTTCGTGCTGATGCACTGAAAGAAATGGCTGATATAGTTGCAGCAGGGCGAATTCCTCTGTTAGTTGGTGGTACTATGTTGTACTACAAGGCATTATTGGAAGGTTTGTCACCATTACCAGCGGCGGATCCTGAGATTCGAGCTGAGATTGAACGAGAAGCCGAAGAAAAAGGCTGGCAGGCATTGCACGAAGAGTTAGTGCGGATTGATCCGGTCTCGGGAACCAGGATCCACCCTAATGATCCGCAGCGGCTCTCTCGGGCATTGGAAGTTTTCCGTATTTCGGGTAAAACTTTAACAGAGCTGACGAAAACCCAAGGTGAATCTTTGCCATATAAGGTTCACCAATTTGCAATAACACCCAAGGATAGGGCTGTCCTACATCAAAGGATCGAGCAACGTTTCGACAAAATGATCGAAGCAGGTTTTGAACAGGAAGTTCGTGCTTTGTATGAACGAGGTGATCTGCATCCAGATCTTCCATCGATACGTTGCGTGGGTTACCGACAGATGTGGGAATACTTGGACGGGAAGTGTGATTTGGATGAAGCGGTATTTCGCGGAGTCTGCGCGACTCGTCAATTGGCGAAACGTCAAATAACCTGGCTGAGAAGCTGGAAAGATTTGACGTGGTTGGATAGCAGTGACGTGGATAATGCGTTACAAACAGTCACAAACTCAGTTAGATGTGATGTTTGATTAGCGTGTATACTCTCACTGTTTTGCGTATTTTTAATTTTGTTCGTTGCTAAATACAACTACAAACAAATAAGGAAAAGAAATAATGGCTAAGGGGCAATCTTTGCAAGACCCGTTTTTGAATGCGCTGCGTCGGGAAAGAATACCGGTCTCTATTTACCTGGTTAACGGCATTAAACTTCAGGGCCAGATTGAATCATTTGATCAGTTCGTGATCCTACTTAAAAACACTGTAAACCAGATGGTGTACAAGCATGCGATCTCTACTGTGGTTCCTGCACGTCCAGTGAACCACCATCACGCAGGTGACCGTCCGGTTCCTGCTCAAGAAAAAAAACAGAAGAATAAGGTATTCTTCAATAAGGAGTTGATTGCTTGTTTGACCGTTATGAAGCCGGTGAGCAGGCTATTCTTGTTCATATCAACTTCACGCAAGAAGGGGAATGGGAAGACTTAAGCGAATGCGAAATGCTGGTCTCCTCTGCGGGAGTGAATACGCTACGTGTGGTAACAGGTAGTCGTAAAACTCCCCACCCTAAGTATTACGTGGGAGAAGGTAAAGCACAGGAAATTGCCGAAGCGGTTCGAGCTGAAGAAGCTGAAATCGTGATATTCAACCACTCCCTCTCTCCAGCGCAAGAGCGTAATCTGGAGCAACTTTGTAAATGTCGAGTGTTAGACCGTACTGGTTTAATCCTAGATATTTTTGCCCAGCGCGCGCGTACCCATGAGGGTAAGCTGCAGGTTGAGCTCGCTCAGTTACGTCACATATCCACTCGATTGATCCGAGGCTGGACTCACCTTGAACGACAGAAAGGTGGTATCGGCCTACGTGGTCCGGGTGAAACTCAGTTGGAAACAGATCGCCGTTTATTGCGAGACCGTATCAAAACTATTTTACGTAGATTAGAAAAGGTGTCGAAACAACGCGATCAGGGGCGAAGAGCAAGAAACCGGGCAGAAATACCCACTATCTCATTGGTCGGTTATACCAATGCGGGGAAATCGACGTTATTTAACCAAGTCACAAATGCTGGGGTCTATGCGGCCGATCAGCTGTTTGCGACCTTGGATCCAACCTTGCGAAAAATTGACGTTGCCGATGTCGGTACATCAATTTTAGCCGATACGGTTGGGTTTATTCGTCACTTGCCCCATGATTTGGTGGCTGCATTCAAGGCAACACTGAAAGAAACCCAGGATGCAAGTTTGTTATTGCATGTGGTCGACGCCAGTGATGAGCGTTTTCGTGAAAACATTGATGCAGTTGATAACGTGCTCGAGGAAATCGATGCTGATGAGGTCCCTGTCCTGATTGTGATGAATAAGATCGACAATTTGGAAGGTGCCGAGCCTCGTATCGAGAGAGACGAAGACGGGATCCCCCGACGTGTTTGGGTGTCAGCGATTGAAGGACAGGGGATCGACCTGCTGTTTGAAGCGCTCACTGAACGTTTGTCAGGCACCATAGTGAAACATACCCTGTGCTTGCCGCCACATCTGATTGGTCGCTATCGCAGTAAGTTTTATCAACTTGGGTGTATTTTGCACGAAAAATATGAGTCTGATGGAAGCCTGACGATTGATATTCGTTTACCGTTGACTGAGTGGTCTCGGTTACAAAAAAAAGAGAAAGTACTTCGTTAGATGACTTTATCGTTGCTTAATGGACTGCTAGAGTAATAAGAAAAACTGTCGTCATATCATATTGATGGAGTTCTATAATGGCGTGGAATGAGCTGGTAACAACGGTGGCCGTGATAAAGACCCTTGGGGGAACAATAATCGCGGTGGTCGTGATCAAGGTCCTCCGGATCTCGATGAAGTTTTTTTTCAAAACTGAGTCGTAAGTTCGGTGGCATTTTGGGAAATAAAAAAAAGGACCTTCGGCTGGTGGCAGTGCTGCCGGTCTTGGGGCAATAGCGGTACTAGCTGTTGCGGTATGGGGTTTCTCTGGTTTCTATACCATTGGTGAAGCGGAGCGAGGCGTAGTGCTACGCTTTGGTAAGTTTTACGAGATGGTCGATCCCGGTTTGAACTGGAGACCGAGGTTTATTGACGAAGTTGAGCCTGTTAACGTTCAGGCGATTCGTTCGTTGCGTAGCTCCGGTCTGATGCTAACCAAAGATGAAAACGTACTGAAAGTTGAAATGGATGTTCAGTACCGTGTTTCTGACCCTAATAAGTATCTGTTTAGCGTGACCAATGCTGATGACAGCCTGCGTCAGGCTACTGACTCTGCACTACGTGCGGTGATTGGTGACTCGACGATGGATCAGGCATTGACGACTGGTCGTCAGACAATTCGTGCCCATACACAGGAGGCAATCGACAAGATTATCCAGACCTATGATATGGGTATCTTTGTTGTCGATGTTAACTTCCAGTCAGCGCGTCCGCCGGAAGCGGTTAAAGATGCGTTTGATGATGCTATCGCAGCACGAGAAGATGAAGAACGTTTTGTTCGTGAAGCGGAAGCTTACAGCAATGATATCTTGCCGAAAGCAACGGGTCGTGCGGAGCGTTTGAAGAAAGAAGCTGAAGGTTATTCTGAGAAAGCTGTCAACGGTGCGCTCGGTGAAGTGGCCCAGTTCGAAAAGCTATTACCTGAATACCTAGCTGCTCAGGAAGTAACTCGTAACCGTCTGTATCTGGAAACGATGGAACGTGTTTACAGTAGTACCAGCAAGGTAATGGTTGATTCAAACTCCAGTGGTAACTTGCTGTATCTACCGCTAGATAAGCTGATCAATCAGTCCGATCAAGGCAGCAAGCCTAAGAGCAGCACATCAAGCGGCTCCTATGGCATTGAGCTTGAAAAAGTAGAAACTACAGCACCTGTATCCACGGCTCCACGTGGCGATAGCGGCCGTCAAGGGAGATATTAATTATGCGTAAGTTAATGATCCCAGTGATTGTCATCTTTATTGCTGCATTGCTGATGTCGATGTTTATTGTACAAGAAGGCGAGCGCGGTATTGTGGTTCGGTTCGGCCGGATCCTTAAAGACAACAATACTGAAATTGCACGTATCTACGAGCCAGGCTTGCACTTTAAGGTACCTGTGTTTGATCGAGTACGTATGCTTGATGCCCGTATCCAGACCATGGATGACCAGGCTGACCGTTTCGTAACGTCAGAGAAAAAAAAGACGTTATCATTGATACCTATGTTAAATGGCGTATCGAGGATTTTGGTCAATACTACCTGACAACCGGTGGCGGTAATGCCTCAACGGCGGAAGCGCTATTGAAGCGTAAAGTGGTTGATAGCCTGCGTTCAGAAATTGGTTCGCGTGAAATCAAGCAGATTGTTTCCGGCCCTGACCGTGGAACGCCTGTTGTTGCTTCTGATGAAGACGATGCACCGGCGACAGAGATTGTTGCTGAGATCGCTCCTCGCAAAGAGGTAGAAGGTCAGCGCGATCAAATCATGGCCAATGTCCTTGCTGATATCAAAATAAGTGCGATGAAAGACTTGGGTGTCGCTGTAGTTGATTTTCGTATGAAGAAAATCAACCTGCCTGACGAAATCAGTGAGTCTATCTATCGCCGTATGCGTGCCGAGCGTGAGTCCGTAGCACGAAAGCACCGCTCGCAAGGTCGTGAGAAGGCAGAAGTTATCCGTGCACAGTCTGAGTTGGAAGTGGCAAAAATTCTTGCCGCAGCTGACCGTCAGGCACGTGTTGTACGCGGTACCGCCGATGCAAGAACAGCAGAGATTTACTCTACAGCGTTCAACAAAGATCCGGAGTTTTATAACTTCCTACGATCTCTGAAAGCGTACGAAAACAGCTTCAACTCGAAGAATGACATCTTGGTGATTGATCCAAGTACAGACTTCTTCAAATACATGAAAGAAGCAAACGGCGTTAACTAAGCCAACGTAAAACGAACAGAAAGACAAGGTTTCGGCCTTGTCTTTTTTTTTGTCGTTATGGCGCAGCAACAACGGCTTTCCCGTTGGAACAATATGCAAAATTAAGGTAGTAATCATGAATAAAGCGATTTGGTTGGCTCTGGGGTTAGTGTTGGTATTTGAAGGCTTGGGCCATTACTTGCGCCGAAGGGCTGGCGAGAGATGGTGAGCCAGCTGAGCCAGCAAGATGACAATACCCTGCGCCGGATCGGTGGTTGCCTAGTGGTTACCGGCAGTGTTATTGCTTACATGATGTACTCTAGTATGTAAATCGCGATAGCATGCAACCGTGACACTGTTCTTGCAGAAATATCCGCTACGGTTAAAAAAAATGACTGCAAGGCGTTCTTTAAGGTGCTAGAATCCTTTTTTTTAACTACTGATAGACGAAGAAAGATGGCAAATAATGTAGTCGTTCTTGGCACCCAATGGGGTGACGAAGGTAAGGGTAAGATCGTTGATCTTTTGACCGAAGATGCAAAGTATGTAGTACGCTACCAAGGTGGCCACAATGCAGGTCACACTCTTGTCATTGACGGTGAAAAAAAACTGTCCTTCACCTGATCCCATCAGGTATCCTGCGTGACAACGTTAAATGCATCATCGGTAACGGTGTTGTACTTTCTCCAGATGCACTGATGAAAGAAATGGGCCCGCTTGAAGAGCGTGGTATTCCTGTTCGTGAGCGTCTGTTCCTGTCAGAAGCTTGTCCGCTAATCCTTCCATATCACATCGCACTAGACCAAGCTCGTGAAATCGCTCGCGGTAAAAAAAAGCTATTGGTACTACTGGTCGTGGTATCGGTCCAGCTTACGAAGATAAAGTTGCTCGTCGTGGCTTGCGTGTTGGCGATCTATTCGATAAAACCGCATTTGCTGAGAAGCTTAAAGAAGTTATGGCTTACCACAACTTCCAGCTTGAGCATTACTACAATGCCGAGCCTGTAAGCTACGAAGAAGTACTAGAGACAGTTATGTCTCAGGCTGACGTACTGACGGCGATGGTTATCGATGTTACTAAAGAGCTTGATGATGCGCGTCTACGTGGCGACAAGATCATGTTCGAAGGTGCTCAAGGTACGCTGCTAGATATCGACCATGGTACCTACCCGTACGTAACCTCTTCTAACACAACGGCTGGTGGCGTTGCTGCTGGTTCTGGTTTTGGTCCTCGTCACCTAGGTTACATTCTGGGTATCGCGAAAGCGTACTGTACTCGTGTAGGTGCCGGTCCATTCCCGACTGAGCTATACGATGGTCTAGATAAGCAAGACCCTGTTGGTAAGCACCTAGGTGAAGTTGGTAACGAGTTTGGCGCCACTACTGGTCGTCTACGTCGTACAGGTTGGTTTGATGCGGTGGCTATGCGTCGTGCAATTCAGATCAACTCAATCTCAGGTTTCTGCCTAACCAAGCTAGACGTATTGGATGGCCTGAAAGAAATCAAGATCTGTACTGGCTACAAGACTAAAGATGGCGAAATCCTAGAAGTATCACCAATGGCGGCTGATGCTTACGAAGATCTAGAGCTAATCTACGAAACAGTACCAGGTTGGTCTGAGAACACATTTGGTGCTAAGTCACTAGATGCGCTTCCACAAGCTGCTATTGATTACATCGCTCGTATCGAAGCGCTGACTGGCGTGCCGATTGATATCGTATCAACTGGCCCAGATCGCAACGAGACAATCATCAAGGTTCACCCATACGGTGAATAATCATCGCTATTGATGATCGGTATGATTAGAAGAAACCAACCTCAAGGGTTGGTTTTTTTTATATCTGTTGCTTGGGATAATGGCAGTATTACCGAGAATCGACTTTGCTCCCATAATTGGCCGATGTTTGTTGCGTCAATTTTCTTGCTGCGTTATGAATTTGAGCGGCAAAAAAAATTGCCGTTTTCCTGATAAAGTGATTAAAGTCTGACATACTCTTGCCGATAAGTTATCTACGGTTCAATAGAGACTTGTGAATGAAACTGCGTACACTACTTCTTTCCACATTGCTGACAGCGACACCCGCCTATGCATTAGAAGATGTAGGTGAGGCAGTTCCTGTATATACCGAGTCAGAGCTGATCCGACTGTTTGACTCCAACAGTCACCTTCAGCAGGTAAAAGCCGATGACTGCCAGCTGCTCCAGGATATCGAAGCGCATGCTATCCGGGTTGAATCTCCGGCATATCAGTTTCTGTATGGTGATATGTTGGCGTGGGGTGTATGTGTCGATCGCGATGTTGATCTAGGGGTCTATTACATGCAGTCTGCGGCCAATCAGGGCTCGCCGGCAGCGTTGGAGCAATTGGGACGCTACTATGCAAGCGGTACGTTGGTTCAGCAGGATAGGGAGCGTGCGATTCCCTATTTGCGTGAAGCTGCATCCATGGGGAATGTTGATGCTCGGATCCAGTTAGCAGAATTACTGCTGAGTAATTACGGCAGCCCGTTGGATTTCGAAGATGCCTACCGTTGGCTGTATAATACGGTGACAGCTAGCCGTAAGACCCATAGTAAAATTACGCGTTTGCGCCGTAGTCTGGAAAACCGGATGCCGGGTAATGTGATTGCTAGGGCAAAGCGTCGTGATACGTTCTGGTAGAAGATATGGTTTTCCATATGACGAATAACAGAAAGAGAGGCTTTTGGGCCTCTCTTTTGCTATCTCTATCTTGCTCTGGACGGTGAAGTGCCGTTATAGGTGGTTTACAGTACTTTATGAGGCCCGAAGCACTCGTAGTGAATACGGTCTTCGCTGATCCCCATTTCAATCAGTTGTTTGGCAATATGCTGCATAAAGCGACCGGCCCGCAGAAATAGTAATGCATCTCTGGAATGGTCAGTGTCTCCTGAAGTTTGTCTAAATCCATCAGCCCTTCATACTGAAAGTCTTCTGCCGGACGGTCAGTCGCGAGTGGTTCGCGGTACCAAGTGTTGATAGAAATATGACTATGCTGGTCGGCAATAGCGCGAACCTGATTTTTGAATGCATGCTGAGCCCCATTTTCTGCCGCATGCAGCCAGTGCACTTTTGCCAGATGCCCTGTTAGGGTCTCTAGCATTGAGAGGGTCGGTGTCAGGCCGACACCTGCTGAAATAAGGGCAACAGGTGTTGTCGGTTGAACCTCCAGGAAGAAGTCGCCGGCGGGTGAGGCAAGATCAACAGTGTCACCAACAGCGAGTGTATCGTGCAGGTAGCTAGAGACCTTGCCACCGTCTTCGCGTTTGACTGAAATACGGTAGCTGTCTTGGCGAGGGGCACAAGACAGGCTGTATTGGCGAATTTCCTGGTACTCAAAGCCTTCAGGCTTTAGGTAGATCCCCAGATACTGTCCCGGCTTGAATATTGCGACATCACCGCCATCGACTGGCTTGAACGTGAAACTGGTGATCACATTACTCTCTTGGACTTTTTCGATCACTTCAAACTGACGGGGACCTCGCCAGCCGCCACTTTTGTGTTCGTTTTCTTGGTAGATTTCTTCTTCCCGCTTGATGAATACATCCGCCAAGACACCATAAGCTTCTGCCCATGCATCCAGTACGTCTTGACCGGGAGAAAATAACTCGTCAATGGTACCGAGCAGGTGACCGCCGACAATGGCGTATTGTTCGGCAGTGATCATAAAACTGGTATGTTTGTGGGCAATTTTTTTTCGACCGCTGGCAGCAAGGCGGCCAAATTGTCGATATTGTTGGCATAACCGCAGATAGCATTAAACAGCGCTTCGCGCTGATCGCCGTTTCGTTGGTTACTCATATTGAAAATATCTTTAAGTTCAGGGTTGTGGCTGAACATTCGTTGATAAAAGTGGGCCGTGAGCGCCGGACCGGTTTGTGCAAGCAACGGAGCAGTTGCTTTAACTGTATCGATGGTTTTTTTTGACTTATCATGACTTATTTTACTTTCTCACATTAAAGTTATATTTATAATGCATCTTATAAGTTGTATCTGATCTGTATCTTTAGTCAATAACCAGATAAAATGACAGCAGGAGGAGTTATTGTGCAGTTAACAAGTTTTACCGATTATGGCCTGAGGGCTTGATATACTTGGCAACGTTACCGGAAGGTGAGCTGGCCAGTATTTCGAAAGTGACCGACGTCTACAGCGTCTCACGTAACCATATGGTTAAGATTATTAATAAGTTGGGCCAGTTGGGCTATGTCGAAACCGTACGTGGGAAAAATGGCGGAATTCGCCTGGGAATGCCTGCGGATAAGATAGTCCTCGGAGATGTGGTGCGTGCAATTGAGCCATTGCAGATAGTTAACTGCAGTGAAGACTTTTGCCATATTACACCGGCTTGCCGCCTGAAAGGGATCTTGGACTCGGCAAGGCTTGCGTTTTTAGCCGAGCTTGACCGGCATACGCTGGCAAATTTGATCTCGGATAACCCGCCGCTGCGTGTACTGCTGGATCGCCCTGTCGCATAATCGTATAGCCAATCAATAACTTCTTAAATTATTCAGTGGAGCAAAGAAATTGAACTTTGCTCCCGTCTGTTCACCTATGGCCCGGATATACTATGGTTATATCTTCGCAATATGGATCTACTTATGTCCAAAGGTACTACCGATTTACCGGTCGACCCTTTTCGCGATCGCGAAGCATCAAATTATGAAAACCCAATTCCAAGCCGTGAGATGCTCCTTGAAGTGATCCGCGGCTTTACTGCACCTGTTAGCCGTGATCAGCTGTTTGCTGAATTAAAGCTGGAAGGTGATGAGCAGTATGAAGGTTTGCGTCGCCGTCTGCGTGCGATGGAACGTGATGGCCAACTTATTTTCACTCGCCGTCAGTGCTATGCCCTACCTGAGCGCCTTGACCTTATCAAAGGCCATGTGATTGGCCACCGTGATGGTTTTGGCTTCCTGCGTCCAGAAGCACCAATGCCAAGGATGAGGATTTGCTGCTGCCGCACCACCAAATGCGCGGGGTGATCCACGGTGACTATATTCTTGCCCAGGTTGCAGGCACGGACAAACGAGGCCGCCGTGAAGGTCGTGTGGTCCGGGTACTACAGGAATACGCCGGTCAGATAGTGGGCCGCTTCTTTATCGAAGAAGGTATGGGTTACGTAGTACCGGATGACTCCCGGATCTCTCAGGATATTGTGATCCCGAACGAGCACCGTATGGGAGCACGGATGGGAAATGTGGTGGTTGTCGAGATCAACCAGCGTGCAACTCGCCAGTACAATGCCGTCGGTAAAGTGGTCGAAGTACTGGGTGAGAATATGGCGCCGGGGATGGAAATCGAGATTGCCCTGCGTACCCACGATATTCCCAGTGAGTGGCCGAGCGAAGTTGAAAAACAGATCCAGGGACTAGCGGAAGAAGTTCCTGAGGAGGCGAAAAAAAAGGCCGTGTTGATCTGCGTGATTTACCATTAGTGACTATTGATGGTGAAGATGCCCGCGACTTCGATGATGCTGTTTATTGTGAACCGAAGAAGTCAGGTGGCTGGCGTCTGTGGGTTGCGATTGCCGATGTGAGTCACTATGTTCGTCAGGGCTCGGCGTTGGATAACGAAGCGGTGAAGCGAGGCAACTCGGTGTACTTCCCTTCTCAGGTTATTCCAATGTTGCCGGAAGTACTGTCGAACGGTTTATGTTCACTGAACCCGCAGGTAGATCGCCTGTGTATGGTATGTGAAATGACTATTTCGGAAAGTGGCAAGCTGTCTGGCTACAAGCACTACGAAGCAGTGATGAACTCTCATGCCCGTCTGACCTATACCAAGGTCAGCAACATGCTGGACGGAAATGAAGAGCTGCGTGAGCGCTATGCGCCTCTGGTTCCGCACCTTGAAAACTTGTATGGCATGTATAAGGTACTGAAGACGGAGCGTGAATCACGTGGTGCTATTGAATTTGAAACGGTGGAAACCAAGTTCATATTCAATGCAGATCGCAAGATTGACCGCATTGTGCCGGCAGAGCGCAATGACGCGCACAAGATCATCGAAGAATGTATGATCCTGGCCAATATTGCCTCGGCGCGTTTTGTCGAGAAGGCCAAAGAGCCTGCGCTTTACCGTGTGCATGATGCGCCGGGCGAAGAGCGCCTGATAGGCTTCCGTGATTTCCTTGGGGAGCTGAGCTTGCACCTATCTGGTGGGCTGGAACCATCTCCGCGTGACTATGCTGAACTGGCAACTCTGATCCAAAACCGTCCGGATAAAGAGCTGATTCAAAGTATGTTACTTCGCTCGATGAAGCAGGCGGTATATCAGGCTGATAATCTTGGTCACTTTGGTTTGGCATTGAAGCAGTATGCACACTTTACTTCACCAATCCGCCGTTACCCGGATTTAACCTTGCACCGCGCACTTAAGTATCTGATAGCCAAGAAAGAAGGCACAAATACCGATCGGTGGACACCAACGGGCGGCTACCATTATTCATTCGATGATATGGATACGTTGGGTGAGCAGTGCTCGATGACCGAGCGTCGTGCTGATGATGCGACTCGTGATGTGGCGGACTGGCTGAAATGTGAATACATGCAGGATCATGTCGGCGATGAGTTTGACGGCGTGATTGCCAATGTGACGGGCTTCGGTTTCTTTGTTCGCCTAAATGAGCTAAATATTGACGGCTTGGTCCATATCTCGAATCTAGCCAATGATTACTACCAGTATGATGCAATTGGCCAGCGTCTGATTGGTGATAGCTCCGGTCAGGTTTATCGTCTCGGTGATACGGTAAAAGTGAAGGTTGCGTCGATTAATCTCAATGACCGCCAGATTGACTTTGATATTGTCGGTAGTACCCGCAAGCCTCGTGGAGCGGGCAAAACCGACAAAACCCGAGAGAAAAAAAACAACGGATGCGTAAGGCGGAAGGCCTGCAGCGCCAGAGCATGAAAGTCTATCGTGTCGAAGACGGCGAGGCCCAAGCGCAGCAAGAGCACCGCAGCAAGTCGAAGAAAGAGCGCAGCTCGGTACGCCAGAAACTAAAGGCCGGAGCAATCCCACGCCCTGAGGACGATAAAGCCCCTAAAGGCAAGGCTAACGAAAAGAAAGCCAAGAAGAAATCGACCAAGAAACGTAAGCAACGAGCTGGTAAGAAAGAACGAGAAGCGAAGAAGAATTAAGTAATGAGTAATCAAGTAATTTTCGGCATTCATGCCGTGAAAGCCATATTGGCTTCCGATCCGTCACGCTTTATCGAAGTGTTTGTGATGAAGGGGCGCCAGGACGATCGCCTTATGCCTGTGCTGAACGAGTTACAGATGCTAGGTATTACCATGCAGCAGGCCGGTCGCAAGGCAATGGACGATAAAGTCAAAGGAGCCTCCCACCAGGGCATCATTGCGCGTGTAAAGCCGGGTAAGCAGTACAATGAGAACGATCTTGACGATCTGCTGGCTGGCGAAGAGAACCCGTTGCTGTTGGTACTGGACGGTGTGACAGACCCGCATAATTTAGGGGCCTGTCTGCGAAATGCTGATGCAGCTGGTGCCGTGGCGGTGATTGTGCCCAAAGATCGTTCCGCCCAGCTGAACGCGACGGCGAGCAAGGTTGCTTGTGGTGCGGCAGAAGTCATGCCATTGGTTCGTGTAACCAACCTGGCTCGCTCTCTACGCGCACTGCAGGACAAAGGTGTCTGGGTTGTCGGTACGGCTGGTGAAGCGACTCACGATATCTATCACAGCAAACTGACCGGTCCGCTGGCCATTGTGATGGGGGCCGAGGGGGAGGGCATGCGCCGTCTGACCCGCGAAACCTGCGATGATCTGATCAAAATCCCGATGGCTGGCTCGGTATCAAGCTTGAACGTCTCGGTTGCAACGGGTATTTGCTTATTTGAAGCGGTACGCCAGCGTCAGGACGGTTAACAGCAGAGGCTAGGACAACAAAGTCTTGGCCCGAAAAAAAGCAGGGGTGTCGTTATCACGATGCGTCTGCTTTTTTTTATTCCCGCTGAGCTATAAAATTAGCTTGCTTTAATTGCCTATTCTCTATACTATTCTGCCTCCAAATTCTCGGTTCTTTTTTTTAGTTCCTTGCTTCTCCTGGATAACCGAGCCAAATAGAGAAGCTGATTAATCCGTAAGGAGCAACCAATGCGTCATTACGAAATCGTATTCATGGTGCACCCTGATCAAAGCGAGCAGGTTGCTGGCATGATCGAGCGTTACACTGCTGCTATCAAAGACTCTGGCGGTCAGATCCATCGTCTAGAAGATTGGGGTCGTCGTCAGATGGCTTACCCAATCAACAAACTGCACAAAGCACACTACGTTCTAATGAACGTTGAAGCTGAGCAGTCTGTAGTTGACGAACTGGAATCAACTTTCCGTTTCAACGATGCAGTGATCCGTAACATGATCATGCGTACTAAAGGCGCTATCACTGAGCCATCTCCAATGATGAAGGCTAAAGAAGAGCGTGCCCCACGTCGCGAAGAACGTGCAGAGCAGCCAGCTGCTCCAGCACAGTCTGAAGGCGAAGCAGCAGCTGAGTAATTTGTAAATGACCAATCGTCTGGAGTTATCTGGCGTTATCGCCAAAGACCCCAAACGAAGCAAATCTCTGGCGGGAATACCTCATTGTCACTTTGTGCTTGAGCATCGTTCCTACCAGCAGGAAGCTGATTTACCCCGCCAAGTGTATTGTTACATTAACGTGGTGGTCAGCGGGCAAGGTCAACAGATACTCACTCAAGATTTAGTTGTTGGCAGTCACATTAAGGTAGGAGCTTTGTCTCTTATCAAACCGGCCGAAATGGCATTGGTAAATTAGTGTTACATGCCGATCACATTGAAAAAAAATTTAGTTCAGGAGATAAGCCCATGGCACGTTTCTTCCGTCGTCGTAAATTCTGCCGTTTCACTGCAGAAGGCGTACAAGAGATTGACTACAAAGACGTAGCAACTCTAAAAAAAACTACATCACTGAAGCTGGTAAAATCGTACCTAGCCGTATCACAGGTACTCGCGCTAAATACCAGCGTCAGCTAGCTCGCGCTATCAAGCGTTCTCGTTACCTAGCACTTCTACCATACACTGACAAGCATCAGTAATCGGTAGCGGTTTAATTAAGTTTAAGAGGACAAGATAATGCAAGTTATTCTACTTGATAAAATCGGTAACCTAGGTAGCTTGGTGATCAAGTTAACGTTAAATCTGGTTTTGCACGTAACTTCCTGATCCCTCAGGGTAAAGCGGTTATGGCAACTAAAGCTAACGTTGAAATGTTTGAAGCTCGTCGTGCTGAGCTAGAAGCGAAAGTTGCTGAGCAACTATCTGCTGCGCAAGCACGTGCTGACAAACTAAGCGCTCTAGAAGCAGTTGTTATCGCTTCTAAAGCGGGTGACGAAGGTAAACTATTCGGCTCTATCGGTACTCGTGACATCGCTGACGCTGTAACTGCAGCTGGTGTTGAAGTAGTGAAGAGCGAAGTTCGTCTACCTGAAGGCGCACTACGTACTACTGGCGAATTCGAGATCAGCATCCAGCTGCACTCTGACGTATTCGCAACTATCAACCTAACTGTTGCTGCTTCAGAGTAATAGCTTTTAGTGTTGTTAGTCGAAAAGCCAGCCTTCGGGCTGGCTTTTTTTTGTATCTGGCGTTTGGAAGATGCGGTATTGAGAGATGCGGTATATAGGGAATACGTAATACTGTTAGATCTTGAACAGCAAGTTGATTGTCATCGTCGAATCACGTTTTTCCAGCCCGCTTGGTACCCAGCTGTTGAGTTTCTGGGTATTACTGAACTTGATCGCGATATGCTCGGTGATTGAACTGGTAAGATCGATTTCTGTTTCCAACGTACTGTTGCTGTTACCGGCAATACCGGTAAAGCGTGCATTGAACTCGACGGTTTTCGACGGCTTCCAGGTGAACTTGGCGCTTCCACGGAGGATCAGTTCATCCACCGTTTCCGGGACGATGATGTCATCATCATCAATTTCATCAGCATTCGGTTCCTGATGGCGATAGCCTGGACCCGCCTCCACTTCCATCTGAAAGGTTTCCAGTCGCAATAGTTGATAACCGAGACCGGTGGCTAGAGTCAAGTCGATAAAATAAGGGCCGTACCTATCATCAACATAGTTAGCGTTGCCCAGTACATAGGTACGCTCGTTGATTTTCATATCCGTCTGCAGCTCAACTTGGCCCTTGCGCTTATCTTCCTCACCATCTTTTTCGGCCAGCAGATATTTCGCCTCGGCAGTCTGGCGGTATTGGTTTTTGACGTAAGTTAGCCCGACACGCGTATTGAGTGACTCCGAGTCAGAGTTGCCTCCTAATGACTGGTATCCCAGCTCAAGCTCGCTCGACCAGGGGGAAGGGATCTGGGTCGGAGTATCGTCGTCGGCATAGGCTGTGATATTGGCAAGCAGCAATAAGGTCAGTAAATATCTTGCCAAGTGTCCTCCTTCGGGACGAGAGTAAAATGAGATAATGGGAGTTGACTACAAAGTTTACCTGAACAATGTCAGCATTTGGTCAAAATCATGATGATTCTCGGTACCGAGTTGAAATGTACGGCATAATTCTCCAGGGAGCGGTATGCTTTTCAGTTATTGTACTTTTCCCCGCTATATTGATACATAGACCCAGCATGAATAAGGTATAATGCCCGGCTTAGTTTCCGGTAAGCACGCAATTCCTATGGCAGAGAAAAGTAAACCGAATAGACCCAAAGATTCCCAGATGGACGCTATCAAAATGCCTCCTCACTCTCTGGAGGCCGAACAATCCGTCCTTGGCGGCTTGATGCTGGATAATGAGAAGTGGGATGCAGTGGCTGAGAAAGTGGTCGCCAATGACTTCTACAGTCGCCCTCACCGCATTATTTTCGAAGGCGTATCGGTTTTACTTGAAGGTGGCCAGCCACTCGATCTGATTACCTTGTCTGAGCATCTCGAGCGAGCCGATCACCTGGAAGATGTCGGGGGCTTTGCCTACCTGGCTGAGCTAGCCAAAAATACACCGTCAGCGGCAAACATTTCTGCCTATGCAGACATTGTCCGCGAGCGGGCACTGATCCGAGATATGATCGGCGTGGCAAATGAGATTGCCGATGCCGGTTATGATCCGCAAGGGCGAACCAGTGAAGATTTGCTCGATATGGCGGAAAGCAAAGTTTTCGCTATTGCCGAGCAGCGCACCAACGAAAATGAAGGGCCGCAGAATGTCGATACTATTCTGGAGAAAACGTTAGAGCGTATCGAACTGTTGTATCAGACACCGCAGGATGGAGTTACCGGCGTATCAACGGGTTTTAGTGATCTGAACAAGAAAACTGCGGGTCTGCAAGGTTCTGATTTGATTATCGTGGCGGCACGTCCATCGATGGGTAAAACAACCTTTGCGATGAACCTGTGCGAAAATGCGGCCATGGAGCAAGAAAAACCGGTGCTGATTTTCTCGCTGGAGATGCCTGCCGAGCAGATCATGATGCGTATGCTCGCCTCCCTCTCTCGGTCGATCAGACTAAGATCCGTACTGGTCAGCTTGATGATGAAGACTGGGCACGTATTTCATCGACGATGGGTATTCTGATGGAAAAGAAGAATATGTTTATCGATGACAGCTCGGGCCTGACTCCGACAGAAGTACGTTCCCGTGCCCGCCGTATTGCCCGCGACAACGGTGGGATCAGTATGATCATGATCGATTACCTTCAGCTGATGCGGGTTCCCGGCTACCAGGACAACCGTACCTTGGAGATTGCGGAGATTTCGCGCTCTCTTAAGGCACTGGCGAAAGAATTAAACGTACCTGTAGTCGCACTTTCTCAGTTGAACCGATCGTTGGAGCAACGTGCCGATAAACGCCCAGTTAACTCGGATTTGCGTGAATCGGGAGCCATCGAACAGGATGCCGACTTGATCATGTTCATTTATCGTGATGAGGTCTACCACGAAGACAGCGCTCTGAAAGGGATTGCCGAAATCATTCTCGGAAAACAGCGTAATGGCCCGATTGGTTCCATACGGCTGACCTTCCAGGGGCAGTTCTCTCGATTTGATAACTATGCCGGCCCGGCTTTCGACGAAGAGTAACCGGACGGATTTTCTTGATGACTTGGTGTCGGTTTCCCGGCCCAGGCCGGATTCATTAATGTAGGATTTTTGATGAAAGCGGCGACAGCTTATATCAACACAAAAGCGCTGATCCATAATATCAGCCAGATCCGATTGCAGGCACCGAACAGTAAAATACTGGCGGTGGTGAAGGCCAATGGCTATGGCCATGGTCTGGCCCGAGTAGCACAAAGCCTGCCGGATGTGGATGGTTTTGGTGTCGCACGGATTGAAGAGGCGCTGACCTTGCGTGCAGGAGGCATCGTGAAGCCCGTTCTTCTGCTTGAAGCTTTTATGCCGCCACCGATCTTCCGGTACTGGTCACCAACAACATCCATACTGTCGTTCACTCTGTCGAGCAGTTAGAGGCGCTGGAACAGGCCCAGCTGGATAGCCAGGTCGTGGTGTGGCTGAAGATTGATACCGGTATGCATCGCCTTGGTGTACGCCCGGAACAGCTCAATGAGTTTGTTGAACGCTTGCATGCGTGTCCGAATGTGGCAAAGCCGCTACGGTATATGAGCCATTTCGGCTGTGCCGACGAGCTGAACAGCGCTGTTACTCATCAGCAAGTTAATACCTTTCTTAGCCTGACAGAAGGTTGCCGTGGAGAACGTTCACTGGCGGCTTCTGCGGGTATCTTAGCTTGGCCTGACAGTCACCTCGAGTGGATCCGCCCCGGGATTATCATGTACGGGGTGTCACCGTTTATGGAGAACGAACGGTCGTCGGCGGCATTCGATATGAAACCCGTGATGACGCTGACTTCCAGCCTGATTGCTGTCAGGGATGTGAAGAAAGGCGAACAAGTGGGCTACGGCGGGATTTGGACCAGCGAACGTGACACCAAAGTTGGGGTGATTGCGATTGGTTATGGCGATGGGTACCCGCGCTCGGCACCGAACGGAACACCGGTGTTGGTCAATGGCCGCACCGTGCCGATGGCTGGACGGGTATCGATGGATATGCTGACGGTTGATCTTGGTCCGGATGCTGCAGATAAAGTGGGTGACGAAGCGATTTTATGGGGAGAGGCTTGCCTGCCGAGGTGGTTGCCGAGCATATCGGTACAATTGCCTATGAACTGGTGACTAAGCTGACTTCCCGGGTGGCGATGGCCTATTTGTAACAATCATAGCCTATTGGTAACTATCATAAATTTGGACAGTTTTGATTAAGTCTTATTGTTTCAAAGCCGTAGCAGTTGCTGCGGCTTTATCATATTCACTGGCTTCGTATGCTGATGGTTGGCCGACCTGGGAGCCTGAAACCGCGGTGGTACCGTTTGTCTTTTCGAGTGACTCGATGGGGTTTTCGGTTGGTATGGCTGGGGTGTTGAAAGGTGCCGGGCAGCCACAGGCAGCATTGCTGGGGGCCGGGCTGGTAACGGACAAAGAAACTTGGATTGCCTACTTGGGGGCGAGCAACTATACCTTGGCGACAGATAGCCGGTGGCTCTTTGGTGCCGAGCTATATTCAGCCGAGTTCAAGCAGTTTGATTACTACCTTGGCAAAGCGACGAGCAACGACTCGGTAGCGGATGACGCAACGGTGGCAGATGCTGCTGAAAGCCAATATCGTTTTTCTGCCCGCTATATCTTGCCGCTCGGTGCCGCTGAGGCGCAAGGAATAAAAGCGGCGCTAAGGCCTAACCGCCCTCTCACTGGCTATACGCCATGGACGAGCGGGGTGACATCGATGGAGTTCAGGCCGTTTTATCAAAGCGAGAGTTTTTTTTGACCTCGCTACCAACGGGGATTCGACTTTTAGTGAAACCGAAAGCATCTGGGGGCTAGAGACACGTCTTGACTGGGATAATCGCAACAACAGCCGTAATCCAACCGCGGGAAGTCGCAGCCAGTTCGGAGTCACCTATGATCCGGGTAGCTCCGATCACGCCAGCTGGTGGAAATGGGAGCTAAGCCAGAGCTGGTTCTGGGATCTCGGTGCGTTGGGTGAGCTGCTTGACCAGCAAGTGCTTGCCTTCAATGTTTATACCGGTGACACCCCAAGCTGGAATAGCAAGGAAACGGTTGATGGCCAAGATGAGTTCCGTCGGCCACCGGCCTATGCCGGAACCCGACTCGGTGGGCTATATCGGTTACGAAGCTTTCAGAGCGGCCGGTTTGTCGACCGTGCAGCCCTGAGCTATAGCATGGAGTACCGAGTATTGCCTGACTGGCAGCCGCTCAGTGATTGGCCGGTGTTTAACTGGTATGACGTACCTTGGTGGCAGTGGGTTGCCTTTGTCGATGTCGGGAGAGTGGCCGATGAATATGATCTGGCGGAGTTGCACCAAGACATGAAATGGAGTGCTGGCGGGGCTATCCGTTTTCAAGTCGAAGGTATTGTTGTTCGTACGGAAATGGCCTGGGGCAGCGAAGACAGCTTGTTCCGCGTTATGATTAATCAACCGTTTTAAGCCAAAAATCAGAACTGAGCATCGAGTTTCTAACTCCTAGTTCCTAAACCTAATATTTAGACCCTAGCTTCTTGATGCCTGTCTTTCAATTACCACTATTCCCCCTGTATCGTTACCACAACTGTGCGGCTACCCCCATGGTCACGATGTTCGCCTAGGTATATCCCCTGCCAAGTACCGAGGGCAAGGTGCCCCTGCGAAACAGGGATGGTGATGCTACTGCCGAGGGTCGATGCTTTTATGTGGGCAGGCATATCATCATCGCCCTCATAGGTGTGCTGGTAGTAGGAAGCTCGCTCCGGGACGGAGTGATTAAAGTGAGACTCCATATCGCTGCGTACGGTAGGATCGGCATTTTCGTTGATGGTCAGACTGGCAGAGGTATGCTGGATAAAGCAGTGGGCCAGGCCGATGCTATAGTGGCGGAGTTCTGGAATTTGTTGTTCAATTTCATCGGTTATAAGATGAAAGCCACGGCGTCTTGGTTTGATCTGAATTGTCTTCTGGAACCACATAACGTATACCTTATTGTTATCGCATTGCCGTCATATTAGATGATTACAGTACTCATCTAATATTTTTACGTCTATTATTTACTCTTTATTTTCGTGACCTGACTCAATGAAGGTAAAGGCGGCTTCGCGTCATAATCTGCCATAAGTCGTAAAATTACAAAAAAATATAGCCTACCGAGCTGGTTGCGCTAAAATTGACAACATTTATAAATATCGGGGATCCATGGTCTGGATGATACTGACTGGATCAATGGATTAAGAATTACAATATCAGGAACTTCACCATGTTGAAAAACATCAATCCAACGCAGACACAGGCGTGGAAAGCGCTGACCGCCCATTTTGAAGATGCACAGGATCTTCAACTGAGCGATCTGTTTACACAGGACAGCGAGCGTTTTGCTAAATTCTCGGCAAATTTCGGTTCAGATATTCTGCTTGATTACTCTAAGAACCTAATTACAGAAGAGACCATGAGCAAGCTATTTGCTCTGGCGGAGCAGACTGAACTAAAAGCAGCCATTGCTGCCCTGTTCAGCGGCGATAAAATCAACCAGACCGAAGGCCGTGCTGTACTGCACTCGGCACTTCGTAACCGTAGCAATACGCCGGTAATCGTCGACGGTGAAGACGTAATGCCAAAAGTGAATGCGGTACTGGAGAAGATGAAAGGCTTCACCGCACGCATCGTTGATGGTGATTGGAAAGGTTATACCGGTAAAGAAATTACTGATGTGGTAAATATCGGTATCGGCGGTTCAGATCTTGGTCCCTACATGGTGACAGAGCCTTGGCATCCTATAAAACGCGCCTGAACATGCATTTTGTATCGAATGTCGACGGTACCCACATTGCCGAGACGCTAAAAGCGCTTAACCCGGAAACAACCTTGTTCCTAATCGCGTCTAAGACGTTTACGACTCAGGAAACCATGACCAATGCACACTCTGCGCGTGATTGGTTCCTGGCGACAGCACAGGATCAGGCACACGTAGCCAAGCACTTTGCTGCGCTTTCTACCAATGCGGACTCAGTGTCAGAGTTTGGTATCGATACTGACAATATGTTTGAGTTCTGGGACTGGGTCGGTGGTCGTTATTCTCTGTGCTCTGCCATTGGCCTATCAATCAGTTTGGCTATCGGCTTCGATAACTTCATCGAGCTGCTTGATGGTGCACATGCGATGGACAAGCACTTTGCCGAAGCACCACTAGAAGAAAATCTACCGGTTATCCTGGCGCTAATCGGTATTTGGTACAACAATTTCCATGGTGCTGAGTCTGAAGCTATCTTGCCATATGATCAGTATCTGCATCGTTTTGCTGCTTACTTCCAGCAGGGCAACATGGAGTCCAACGGTAAGTGTGTCGATCGCGGTGGCAACCCGATTGATTACCAAACTGGTCCAATTATCTGGGGTGAGCCAGGTACCAATGGCCAGCATGCGTTCTACCAGCTGATCCACCAGGGCACCAAGCTGATCCCGTGTGACTTTATTGCTCCAGCTATTAGCCACAACCCACTGAGCGATCACCACCCTAAGCTGATGGCAAACTTCTTTGCCCAGACGGAAGCGCTGGCATTTGGTAAAACCAAAGATCAAGTGGAAGCAGAGTTCGTTGCTGCTGGCAAAACGCTGGATGAAGTGAAAGAACTGGTACCATTCAAGGTCTTTGAAGGCAACCGCCCAACCAACTCTATTTTGGTTAAGCAGGTAACGCCTTCGGTACTGGGCTCGCTGATTGCACTGTATGAGCAGAAGATCTTCGCTCAGGGTGTTATCTGGAATATCTTCAGTTTTGACCAGTGGGGCGTAGAGCTGGGTAAGCAGCTAGCAAATAATATTTTGCCTGAGCTGAACAGTGCTGAAGCCATTGTTAGCCATGATAGTTCCACCAATGGCCTGATCAATGCTTTTAAACAGTGGCGTAGCTAAGTTACGGTTCTAATAGCGATAAAAAAAACGCCGCTTAGCGGCGTTTTTTTTCATTCTGAGGTTAAAAACACTCAGCAGAATCAAGAAAGCGCGATGACTTCGCTTGCTTGTGGACCTTTCTGACCATCTGTTACGATAAATTCAACACTTTGGCCTTCTTGAAGAGTGCGACGGCCTTGGGCCTGAATAGCACTAAAGTGAACGAATACATCCTTGCCATCAGCACCAGAAATAAAGCCAAAGCCTTTTTCATCGTTAAACCATTTTACGGTTCCAGTCAGTTTGCTCATGTTACGATCTTTCCTTTGAATGAGGGTAGTTCCTTGCTTGACCGATAGAGATCAGCAAAATTACGAGCTGAAAAAGCAGAAACAATAAGTGTGTTGATGCTTATTCAGCATACTCAGTCTAGACCGAATAAGTGGCAGGTGGTAGTTTTTTTTATCTGGGATTTGTGGCAGCTTCACAGAAATTTCAAAGTGATAGCTATCATTATTTCAGGCAAGAGGAATCGCCAGTCAGAAGGCTCTGACTGGGGCGATTAACAGGTATCGTCGTGATGACTAGCCGTCAAAGCAGATCTCAATAAATGCCTTACCATACTCAGAGTCAAACGGCATGATAATAATAGCGCCGTCACACTTATGGGTGATGGTATGGCCGCGACCAGAGACTACAGCTGGGGTTGCCATTTCAAAATCATAGCCTCTGTCTGCCAAGATACGCTTAGCACCACCTGTGACCATATTAGTGATTTCACCCACCATATCGGTGACTTCTTCATTAATACCGTTTGGTCGCTCACCCAACATACGTTGCATGATTTCAAGTGCCAGAGGCTCATCAAAGGTGATCGACATCGAGCCTTTGGTTGTGGGTCCAATCATGCCAATTAGGCCTGATACATCACCGCGAGCAACTTCATCTTTCTTTACTCGAGGTTTTTGCGGTGCTAGCTCCATCGACGCCATGGTCTTCAAAACATTCAGAAGTGAAGCTAGAAAAGGGTTTACGAATTCTGCGCGCATAATCTGATAATGACTGTATTAGTAAGTGTAAGAGTTACTGCTTGCTGTTCTGACATTTATGACAAATGCCGTGGCTTTCCACAATATGATTTGAAATCTGAAAGCCGTGCTTTTCTGCTTTCTGGCGCAGTAGTTTAGCAGTTCATCATCATGGCATTCCTCGACAGTACCACACTCATCACAGATAAGCAGCTGAGAGCAGTGGTCAGCGTGTCCAAGTACACAACAGGCTATATAGCTGTTGGTCGACTCAACTTTATGTACAAAGCCTTGAGCCAATAAAAAAAATCAAGAGCTCGGTATACTGTTGGTGGCTTCGCTTGTGGTTCGGTTTCCCTGAGAAGATCCAGCAGTTCATAGGCGCTAATCGAACTATGGTGCTCAATGATTATCTCGAGTACTTTCAGCCTTTGAGGTGTCAGCCTTACTCCTCGTTGCTCGCAAATCTGTTGTGCTTTCGTCAGCAGTTGCGTTTGATTTGCCATAAAACCTCAAAAAAAACAGCGATAAGTCCAGTAGTTTACCATAGCATTTGGAAAACGTACCTTAGTTCCATTCATTCCGGCCAAATAGGGCAAATAATTCGTGTGCCCGATCACGCCAACTAATCTCATAATAGCGATTGAGGAGCAAATAGTGACGGTTTGCAGTCAGCAAGAAATTACGAATGGTTGCCTTATTTGGTTTGTGTCGCTTTTTGATGACAGAGCATGAAAAAGCTGAACGGCAAGGTCGGCAAAAAAAATAAGCTCGGCTTTAAGTTGTTGAATTTTATGCGATGCACCGCTTGTGCAGCTTTTTGACTATTATAGTCCTAAAGCTCAATAAGCTGTACCTGATAAGTGAGCTATTATAAATTTTATTTTCTTTCAGTGTATTAGGTTAAGTAGTAAGAAGAACATAGTGTTCTTTTTGATTTGTCTGCTTATTGAGCTATGACGATGTATATACATCGCGACAGGGAGAATTGTGCTCCTATGCAGCGGGACTGATAGAGCCAGTGATAAGTTTTATGAGTGTGGTGAGGCTTTGTCGACCTGTTCTGTATTGAGTAGTACAGCTTTACTAGTATTTGAAGCTAAAAGCTGTCCTGTGCTGCTTGGTTGCTAGCTCGTGTTTATAACTTGCTGATAGTTATTGGTAAATTAATGCGTTCACCTTTTTGGGTTGTTGGTGTCCCAAAGCTATGTTTTCTGTACAAAGAATAAAAATAAGTTGATTTGTTATTAAATAACAGTGTGTTAGAAATTGTTGTTTATGGCCTGCCATATTCTTTTTGGTTGCTTTGCTATCCTCGATTGGACTATGTAGAAATGATGAAATACGCCAATAATCCTTTTTCCATCTCCCAGCCTTGTTGGGCAAATGGCCGATATGAGGTAGAATCCGCTCTCTTTATAATAACTGCCGTTCAGAGACGGGTACCCGGGTCAAAATGAGGCTTTTCGATGTTAGATAGTGCTGTTGCCAACCGCGACGATTTACAAACAGAATCCACACTGAGTGCAGATTTTCCATCAGCCGTTTCTCCGTTGCCCCGATGCTCGATTGGACAGATCGTCATTGCCGTTACTTTCATCGTCTGCTGAGCGAGCATGCCCTGCTGTACACCGAGATGGTAACAACCGGTGCAATTATTCACGGCAAGGCAGACTACCTGGCGTACAACGATGAAGAACATCCGTTGGCACTTCAGCTGGGTGGTTCAAATCCGACAGATCTGGCTCACTGTGCCAAATTGGCTCAAGACCGCGGTTACGATGAAGTTAACCTGAACGTAGGGTGTCCGTCTGACCGTGTACAGAACGGTCGTTTTGGCGCTTGCCTGATGGGCGAAGCTGAATTGGTCGCACAGTGCGTATCAGCAATGCGCGAAGTGGTTGATATTCCAGTGACGGTAAAAACCCGTATTGGTATTGATGAGCAAGATTCCTATCAGTTCCTGACTGATTTCATCGGAACAGTCAGCGAGAAAGGTGGCTGTGATGACTTTACCATCCATGCGCGCAAGGCTTGGCTCAGTGGCCTGAGCCCGAAAGAAAACCGTGAGATCCCACCGCTGGACTACCCGCGAGTTTACCAGTTGAAGCGAGATTTCCCTCATTTAACCATGGCGGTCAATGGTGGTGTTAAAACGCTGGCAGAAATAGAAGCGCACCTGGAACACCTGGATGGAGCAATGGTCGGCCGCGAAGCGTATCAGAACCCGTATATGATGGTAGAGCTCGATCAGCGATTGTTTGGCAGTAACAAACCGCTGAAAAAAAACGTCGCGAGCTGGTTGAGGCGATGTACCCATATATTGAGCGCCAGATGGCTAACGGTTCTTACCTCAATCACATTTCTCGCCATATGTTGGGTTTGTTCCAGAACATGCCGGGTGCCCGACAGTGGCGTCGCCACATTAGTGAGAATGCACATAAGCCAGGAGCTGGCATCGAAGTGCTGCAGCAGGCACTGGAAAAAAAATTCCTGCTCACCTAGACGTATAAATAAAAGCTGTAATAAGCCAGAGCTGTGTAAATCGTAGTTATGTTAATGATGTGGTTTTTTTTACCATTTAAATGGTGAAAATGACTAAATTAGAGAAGGTGTTGACAGGAAACTGTTAGTACCTTTTTTTTATTTCATTGAAAAATAAAGCTTTTTGTTTTTGTTTCTTTTGGCCTGATTTGTGCAAATGTTAATGCAAGATCAAAACTAAAGAGGTCATAAGATGATTGAGTTATTGTTTTTACTGTCATTTGCTGTGGTGTTGATATTCACCGGTGTGAGTTTGGTGGGAATGGCTTTCGCCGTATTGGCAGGTTTCGTGGTGATGGCGTTGGCCGGCATGATTGGGGTTATGTTCAAGCTTCTACCCTGGCTTATTCTCATCGGTGTAGCGGTTTGGCTGTATCGCGGAAAGAAAGCTGGGTGCCATCATCGGGACCGTTATCACCGCCGTTAATCGCTGACGGTGGGTTAATAATTATGCCTTGTGAAAGGATGTCTAGCATTTAAACTGAAAGTGATGGATATGCGAAGGAAGTGCGGTTTTCTTGTACGGCATCTGGTATAGTTTGGCCGTTTTTGAAATTCTAATAAAGAGCGGAGACTCGGCATGAATAAATTAGCTATTTCTGCAGTGGCAGCAGCGGTTGCGATGGCAGCAGCAGTGCCTGCGCAGGCAGCGATGCTTCTTGGAGTAAAAGCAGGTGCAGATGCATGGTTTGCAGATGCAAAAATTAACGATTCTAGTACTAACGGCGATGATACTCATATCTCGTATCACCTTGCCTTTGAGCACTTTATTCCATTAGTGCCTAATTTCCGTTTGCGTTATGCCGATATTGATGCTGGTGCGGTATCTTTTGGCCAGACGGATTACACTGCTTACTACGAGATTTTGGACAACGATGCCATTGCCTTTGATGTCGGTGTAACTTTGTCTAAGTTCAATGCCGGTAAATTCTTAGGCGAGAGCTTCAGCGAGTGGCAGCCGAACCTATATGGTAATGTTGAGGCTGGCATTCCGATGACGCCGGTTTCTGTATTTGGCGATCTGAATTTCGGTAACTATGACGGTACGAATACGGTTGATGGTCAGGCGGGTATTAAGTGGTCACTACCTCTTATTGCTGCTGATCTGAATCTGCGTGCGGGCTACCGCGTGATGGACTATGACTTTGACTTTATCAAGCAAACAGATGGCAAGGTGAAGTTAGACGGTTGGTTTGCCGGTGTAGAACTCGACTTCTAAGCTTTTTTTTAGCGGTACAAGATTATAGAAGCCACGATTTATCGTGGCTTTTTTTTGTTGCCTATTTTCGCTTTTCTGTACCATTTTTAAAAGTGATACAACTGTCAGGAAGTGGGCAAATGACATTAACTGAACTACAGCAATTATATGCCAACAGCGATATTGTGGAAGCGGTTATCGAGCCTTCGATTCAGGCCAATGGCTGGATTGTTGAATTTCGCCATCGCCGTGGTGGTTTCGTACCATTGACCGATGGTGCCGGCAGTGAAAAATGCTATCGGGATATTGATACTGCAACGGAACGGGCCTTTGAAGTAGGTTTTCATCAGGTTCGTATTGCCGATACCTTTTGAGTTGATGCGTAGCAACCCGGCTTAATATCAGGTTAAGCCGCTTTATTTTGTCTTTTAACCTTACTAAAAGTTATAAAACATTCTTATCTATTCTTTCTTGTTATTTCATTGAGTGGCTAATCTAACACTACGCAATGTATAGGGATCGTCGTGTCATGTTACTTAAGGAACTCTCGGCCATAGCCAGCCCACTCAATGATCAACAAATAGGTCAACTGCAACAGGCCGCTGCAGAATTATCGCCACAGCAAATGGCGTGGATCAGTGGATATTTTTGGGGGCTAAGCCAAACGCAGCCTGCGGGCCAACAGCAACCTGCCCAACAGCTTTCAGCTGCGGCAGTTGCCCAGCCAGCAGGCAAGCTAACTATTATTCATGCATCCCAGACGGGCAATGCAAAAGGTCTCGCTGAAGCACTGAAAGGTGAAGCAGAGGCTGCCGGCATCGCTGTCGAGCTATTTGCTGCCGGTGATTACAAAGGAAAAAAAACTTAGCGAAAGAAACTCATGTGATCATTGTTGCTTCTACTCATGGTGAGGGTGAGGCGCCGGATGATGCGATTGAGTTGCATGAATTCTTACAATCGAAGAAAGCCCCGAAACTACAAAACCTGAAATATGCGGTCATTGGTCTGGGTGATTCGAGCTATGAGTTCTTTTGCCAGACGGCAAAAGACTTTGATAGCTACATCAGTCAATTGGGCGGAGAGTCGATGTTGGATCGCCTTGATTGCGATGTCGATTATGACGTGCCAGCAGCAGAGTGGCGTTCGAAGGCCCTGGAAAAGGTAAAAGAAACCTTACCTACCGGGGAGGCTGAAGTCGTTCAGCTTCCGGTCGCGAATGCCAAGCATGCGGCAACTCAGTATTCAAAGCAAAACCCTTATGAGGCGACACTGCTGGCTAGCCAGAAGATAACTGGTCGCAGCTCAGGGAAAGATGTCCGTCACATAGAAATTGATCTTGAAGGTTCTGGGTTAACTTATCAGCCGGGAGATGCGCTGGGAGTCTGGTATGAAAACGCTCCTGCTCTGGCTGAAGCCTTGGCGGCCCGGGTTGGACTGGATGGTGCTGAAAACCTCGAGATTGACGGTGAAGCCCTGACGCTGAAACAGGCTCTGATCAGTAAATATGAGATCACTGCGGCGAATCCGCAGCTAGTGACTAAGTTTGCAGAGCTTTCAGGCAGCAAAAAGCTGGAAAAACTGGTAGCAGACAAAGACAAGCTACGCCGCTATGCCGGTCAAACTCAGGTCATTGATGTATTGGCAGAAAAGAAAACCAAGCTGACTGCTGAGCAGCTGACAGGGTTGCTACGCCGTTTGACGCCACGTCTGTATTCTATTGCCTCCAGTCAGGAAGAAGTCGGCGAAGAAGTCCACCTGACGGTGGGTGTTGTTGAGTTCGAAAGTGGTGAGGAAACCCGGCAGGTGGAGCATCTAGTCACCTCTCGTATCGCTTGGAAGAAGGCGATAGCGTTAAGGTATTTGTCGAGGGTAACAACAATTTTAAGTTGCCTGCTGATGACAATACTCCGGTGATCATGATTGGTCCGGGAACCGGTATCGCCCCGTTCCGAGCATTTGTGCAGGAGCGAGATAACCGAGAAGCGGACGGAAAAAAAACTGGTTGTTCTTTGGCGACCGGACTTTCACTGAGGATTTCCTGTACCAGGTTGAATGGCAGAAATACCTGAAATCAGGTGCGTGAGTCAGCTTGATGTGGCGTTTAGCGCGATCAGGTGGAAAAGGTGTATGTCCAACATCGACTCCTTGAGCATGCAGCCCAGGTTTGGCAGTGGCTGCAGGATGGCGCACACGTTTATGTCTGTGGTGATGCCAACTATATGGCCAAAGATGTGCACGAGGCTTGGTCATCATCGCCGAGCAACAAGGTCAACAAAGCCGTGAACAGGCGGAGCAGTATCTTAACGAACTGCGTAAGAACAAGCGTTATCAAAGGGATGTGTACTAATGAGCGATCAAAAACTATCAGATAACGAACGCCTGAAGCGGGAAAGTAACTTCTTGCGCGGCACCATCGAGGACGATTTACAAGATCGTATCACGGGTGGGTTTAACGGAGATAACTTCCAGCTGATCCGTTTTCACGGTATGTATCAGCAGGATGACCGCGATATCCGCGCCGAGCGGGCCAAGCAGAAACTCGAGCCGTTGCAAAATGTGATGCTGCGTGCCCGGATGCCGGGCGGCGTGATTTCGCCAAAGCAGTGGCTGGCGATTGACAAGTTTGCCGAAGAGCACAGTCTGTATGGCAGCATCCGCTTGACGACGCGGCAGACTTTTCAGTTTCATGGCGTGTTGAAGCCGAACATTAAATTGATGCATCAGACGCTAAATAAAATTGGCATAGACTCCATCGCAACTGCGGGTGACGTGAACCGTAACGTACTGTGTACCACTAATCCGGTTGAGTCTGAGCTGCATCAGGAAGCCTATGAGTGGGCCAAGAAGATCAGTGAGCATCTGCTGCCGAAAACACGTGCCTATGCCGAAATTTGGCTCGATGGTGAGAAAGTTGAAACCACTGATGAAGAGCCGATCCTCGGTAGTACTTATTTACCGCGTAAATTCAAAACGACAGTGGTGATCCCGCCGCAGAATGACGTTGATGTACACGCCAATGACCTGAACTTTATTGCGATCGCCGAAGAAGGCAAGCTGGTTGGTTTCAATGTGTTAGTTGGCGGCGGTTTGGCAATGACCCACGGTGACAAGTCTACCTACGCGTCGTGCCGATGATTTTGGCTTTATTCCTGTGGAGAAAATATTGGATGTTGCCGCTGCCGTTGTGACAACCCAGCGGGACTGGGGCAACCGGTCAAACCGTAAAAATGCCAAGACTAAGTACACCCTTGATCGCGTGGGTAGTGATGTATTCAAGGGGGAGGTCGAAAAACGTGCAGGTATTGCCTTTGCAGAGAGTCGTCCGTATGAGTTTACCGACCGTGGTGACCGTATCGGATGGGTCGAAGGTATTGATGGTAAGCACCATTTGGCCCTGTTTATCGAAAATGGCCGCTTGCTGGATTTCCCAGGAAAGCCGCTGAAAACAGGTATGGCCGAGATCGCCAAGGTTCACAACGGTGATTTTCGTATGACGGCCAACCAGAACCTGATTGTGGCAGGAGTGGCTGCAAAGGATAAGGGGAAGATCGAAAAGATCGCGCGCGATCATGGCCTGATCGATGACGGTGTCAGCGAGCAGCGCAAGAACTCCATGGCCTGTGTGTCATTGCCAACCTGTCCGCTGGCAATGGCAGAAGCAGAACGTTTTCTGCCTGAATTTGTCACTGATGTCGAGGCTGTTTTGGCCAAGCATGGCCTGGCGGATGATGACAATATCATTCTGCGGGTTACGGGCTGTCCGAATGGTTGTGGACGGGCAATGCTGGCGGAAATTGGCTTGGTTGGTAAGGCGCCTGGACGCTATAACTTCCACCTCGGCGGTAACCGCAACGGTACCCGGGTTCCAAAAATGTACCGGGAAAACATTACTGTGACTCAGATCATGGAGGAGATTGACTCACTGGTGGCACGCTGGTCACAAGAGCGCGAGGATGGTGAAGGATTTGGTGACTTCACAATCCGTGCCGGGATCATTGAGCCGGTGTTAGTCTCAAAGAGGGATTTTTATGCCTAAGTTAGCGTTAGCAGAACTGCTTCAAAAAAAATAAGGTGGAGCAGATCCTGCAGCTAGCGGAAATTAATGCAGAGCTGGAAACTCTGACAGCCCAAGATAGAGTTCGCTGGGCGTTAGAGTATCTGGACGGTGAATTTGCGCTGGCCTCAAGTTTTGGGATCCAATCAGCGGTGATGCTGCATCTGGTGACTCAGGTCAAACCTGATATGCCGGTGATTTTGACCGATACGGGCTATTTATTCCCAGAAACCTATCAGTTTATTGATCAGCTGACCGATCAGCTGTCGCTGAATCTGTACGTGTATCGTTCGGAGATGAGCACTTCTTGGCAGGAGGCCCGGTTTGGTCAATTATGGGATCAGGGGGTTGATGGGATCAAGCAGTATAACCGGCTGAATAAGGTTGAACCTATGCGCCGTGCGTTGGATGAGCTAAAAGTCGGTTGCTGGTTCTCAGGGTTGCGCCGAGAGCAGTCCGATACCCGAGCGACCTTGCCGGTACTGGCTATCCAGAACGGTGTGTTTAAATTTTTGCCGTTGATCGATTGGACGAACAAGGATATCCATCAATATCTGACCCTGCATGAATTGCCATATCATCCGTTATGGAGCAAGGGTATTTATCAGTTGGTGATACTCATACTACCCGTAAGTGGGAGCCGGGTATGAAAGAAGAGGAAACCCGCTTCTTTGGGCTCAAGCGTGAATGTGGCTTGCATGAGGACGATGCCGAGTCCGATGGTTCGGGTATTTGATGCGATAGATACCAGTTAGTCGGCCACAAACAATAAAAACCTTATCTGACAATTGCGAGTAGGCAGGCAGATAAGGTTTTTTTTATGGGGTGATTGTTGGGTTGTCAGATCGCTGTTTTTAGTGAATATTTAACTTATTTCTGACAAGGAAAACGTCTAATGCTATATCCTCGTTGTCGCGATTTGTTAGTCCGTTTTATTAGCTGGCCGGAGTCCAAACTTTCCCCAGGGCATCCATCAACCCAGCGCTGGCCCCCTGACTGCCAAGAAATTGCATGACAACAGGAACGAACTGGCTGACCATACTGGCATCCATACCGAGTGCTGAGAACACCTGGTTAATCGTATCTATATTGGTCAGCATACCGCTAAGGCCGGGTGGGATAGCCGCACTGAGGGCATCCCCACCGGGGATCATTTTGCTTAGCTCGCTAGCCTGATCGCCACTGAGCTGGCTTGATGCCAGTGACAACAGGCTCCCGCGCCGCCTGCCGCTTGTTCTTGTGAGACGCCGAGTTGACTGCTGAGTATATCTGTTAAGGGGTTGGCTGTGCTGGCTGCGGTTTGTTCGTCATCGCTCCCGCCAAACAGGTCTGACAGACTGAAAGCGAGGCTGGTGGTTGAGAAAACTAAACTGCTAAACAGTGTTGTGAGTACGAGTAAACGACCGATAATTGATGGTTTGTATCCCATGGCATCCTCCTGTGATTAACGTTATAAGCGTAGTGGGGAATGCGGCGTAAATACCAAATTAAATTGAAAAAAAATGTGTTTTACTAATGCTGGCAGTGTATGGGGTTTTGATAGGATAAAAAAAACGGTGCCAGAGGGCACCGCTTCGTATGTTCTGTGTGGTATCAAGAACCTTACAGGATGTCTAGTAGTTCAACTTCGAATACTAGTGCAGCGTACGGAGGGATAGCAGCACCTGCGCCACGCTCACCGTAAGCTAGATCTTGAGGGATGTATAGCTTCCACTTAGAGCCAACAGGCATCATTTGAAGAGCTTCAACCAACCAGCGATAACGCCAGTTACAGGGAACTCTGCAGGCTGACCGCGAGATACAGAGCTGTCGAATACAGTACCGTCAGTTAGTTCGCCGTGGTAGTGAACGCGAACTTGCTTGTCTGAAGTTGGGATTTCGCCGTTACCTTCAACAAGAACTTCGTACTGAAGACCAGATTCAGTCACTGTTACTTCAGAGCGTAGTGCGTTATCTTTTAGGAAAGCTTCACCGTCAGCTGCTGCAACTTTAGCTTGCTCTTCACGAGCCGCTTCTGCACGAGTGTGGATGTCACGCAGTGCATTGTTGATTTCGTCAACTTCGATTTCAGGCATTTCGCCAGTTAGGGAAGTTGCGATACCTTTAGCGATAGCAGCAACGTTTAGGCCTTCAAGACCGCTTTGTGCTAGCTGTTGGCCCATTTGTAGACCGATACCGTAGCTTGCTTTAGTTTCAACTGTATCTAGTTTAACGTCAGACATGGTGTCTTCTCTTAATGTAGAGTGAATTAAAGCAGGCAGGATAACAGTTTCGACCCCAAGGGGTAAACTTTTGTGACAAGATGTCGTTTGATAGCGTGAGTTGAGAGCGCCGGAGTGTTGAATATGGGACAGGCCAAACGCCGTTCAAAGAAAAAAAAGTGAGTTTAAACTTCCCCGTTTTTCCTTTAGCAAGGAAAGTTTTAGTGTCAGCAGCGATCTATTGAAAGCCAAACTGGCGCCACTGAAAGCTAAGTGGTTGGCCTTGCCATCTTTGCATCGCAGGGCGCTTATGGTGTTGCTGCCAGTGGTTGGGTACTGGTGTTGTTACCGGCAAGTGAACAGGCACCGACTGCGACTTCGGGAGAATCCGAGCGGCGTGAGCTTGTGATTGATCTTGATAAAGACCAGCAAACACCACCTCCGGTCGGCCAGCGTACCGAACCCCAATCACCTGTACGGACAGCGGTCACTGCATCTGAGCCTGCTTCCCCTGCCAGTAAGCCGCAGGTGGAAAAGCAGCCAGCAGAAGCCCAATGGCAGAAATATCAGGTACAGCAGGGTGAGACACTGGCTAATATCTTCCGTGACAAGTTGTTACCGTTAACCGATCTCTATGCGGTTGCGGCTATTGAGGGCAAAGACAAGCCGTTGAGCCGGATCAAAGCCGGTCAGTGGTTGCGCTATAAGCAAACGGCAAGAGGCGGGCTGGATGTATTGCAGATAGAGCGCCGTAAGGGAGAATCTGTGATGTTTTTCCGTCGTTCTGATGGCAGTTTTGTTCGAAGCCAATAACGATTCCCGTTGATGAAAAAAAAGGCCGCTAAGTGGCCTTTTTCAATTTGGCATCGTCATTGAGCGGTATCTTCGATCGGCCTCTTCGTGCGGTGCTGCCTCGGAAGCGGTAGCATCGGCACCACGATCAGGGTGATCCCCATGGTTGTTAACAGATCTGGTTTTTCATCAAATCCGACGACCCCCAGAAGAGTAACAAAAATCAGCCTGAGTATTCAATCAGCCCGAGCTGGCAGGTCTTGGCACGCCGGTAGGCAGCAACGCCGCAGCCGTGATAACCAAGGGTGAACAACGCGCTTGCAGCAATAAGCAGTAATTCCATCGCGGTTATCGGTTGCCAGAATAGGGCGGCGAGAATGCCAGCCAGAGGTAACGATAATACCCCGGTCCAGAATAATGTACTGACGACGGGTTGGTGCTCGGGCAGCTTTCTTACCAAGACGTTATATAACGCCAGCGTGAAAGCGCAACCCAGTGCCGCTACCGCGGCCCAATGAAACTGATCTGGCCGTAATACCACCAATACGCCACAAAAGCCCACGATAGTTGCTATTACTTTTTGTCGCTCTGGTTTCTCTTTAAGCAGCCAGGCTGAAAGGGGTAACATCAGCAGTGGGGCGGCGTAAAAAAAAGTGCATTGGCAGTCGCCAGCGGAAGCCAAGTTAGGGCGACCATAACAAAGCCGCTGCCAGCCAGTACCAGATGGGAACGGATCAGAGTAATGCTGCAGTTACCGATAGCTTGTTGCTGGGGTGTCAGTCTCAGCCATAGTGGAAATAGCAGCAAGACACTCAGCAGTTGGCGGATGAACATATATTGAAATGCACTCACACCACCTTCCAGTAGTTTCACCGCTACATCAGAAAATGAAGAGGACAGGTTGCCCAGTAGCAACAGCAATGCCCCAACCGCAAACGGGGACAGCCTACTCACACACGATGCCTTTGCTCAGCCTCATATCCACATGCGGAATACCATCTTCCAGATATTCATCGGAAATAACTTCAAAGCCATAGCGGCTATAATAGTGCAGCAGGTGAGATTGGGCACCGATGTCGATAGTGTGATCCGGCCAAAGTTGTTCTGCGTATTCTAGCCCTCGCTGGAGTAGCTCGTGGCCAGCCCCGGTTCCCCTTGCGCTGGCTGCCGTTAGCACACGTCCAATACTGGTATTGGTATAGGTAGTACCCGGAGGCAGTAGCCTAAGATAGGCTACGAGATCATCATTTTGGTACCCCAGTAAATGGTGAGTACCTGCTTGTCGGTCACTGTTATCTAGCTCAGGGTAGGGGCAGTTTTGTTCGACCACAAAGACATCGACTCTGAGTTTTAGCAAGTCATAAAGTTGGTGGGTCGTGAGCTGTTCAAAAGGCAGGCATTGCCATTGCATCGTATTCTCCTTGATGGATACAGGGTCTAGCTGCAGGTTAATGACAATATGCTTTTCTGGCATTAACGAATGTTAATTATTCCTCTTCTTCAAGGCGTTTTTTTTGATTCTGCTGAGGCTAATGGGTGTGATGCCAAGATAAGAAGCTATCTGATAGTCGGCAATACGGCTCAGTAGCTCGGGGAAGCTGGACGTAAACAGCTGGTAACGTTCTTCCGGGCTGTGCATCAGCATGAAGCGTTCTTTTCGCTCTTTGTAGCTTAGTTGGCGCTCGAGCAGACGAAGGTAGAGTGGGTTTCCCTGATCCCGCCATTGTTGAAGTAGGCTGACAGGCAGTGCAAGCAGCTTGCTGGCAGAGAGGGTCTCCAGTAAAAAAAAGGTGAAGGTACCTCATTGATGATACTTTCAAAGCCAATCAGGACATCTTGATCCCAATAGAACTCTTTACTGAATTGTTTGCCCTCCGCGGTGAGGTAGCAGGCATGGCAAAGTCCGTCGAGCAGAAAGTAACAATAGGCCGGTTGTTCCCCTTGGTTGAGCAGTACATGCCGGGTCGGGAGCTCCATCGGCTCGGCGACAGCGACTGCACCTTGGATTGTCTCAGGTGAGGCGCCAAGTTGACAGAGAAAGGCTTGTAGGACTTCGTTCATAATGGATGTCATTTGTTATTGGTCTATGCTGCCATCATAGCAAAAAAAATACCGCGGACTAAGCCGCGGTATGTTGGGTATGACAGAGTGTCAGGGACTATTTTTGCAAGTCGATACGGTAAACGGCAAAGCCAACTTTGTCCGTACCCACTTTTTCCATAGGGTACTGGCCTTTGTCTTTAATAAACTGCGTTGCTTTGTCGCTTGGCGAGGTTTCGAATGTTACATTGAGTTTTTTTTGTCGCTCTTCAGCGGCGCAAAGGACCAGTTGTTGTCGGCGCTTGGTGTTACCAGGCCTTTTTCTTTGCTGATCCGGCTGATGTAATCGGCAGTAACGGTACGGTTCTCATCCGGTGAAGCAAATGCAACGAACTCTTCGCCGGTTCCGGCAAACTTACCGCTGTATGCTCGGTAGTTGTTGGTCGCAATGATGAATGCCTGAGTCGGCTCAACAGGCTTGCCATTGAACGTCAGTTTCTTAATTCGTGATGTTTTGTCGTTGATCAGCTTACAGTTGCCGTCATAACGAGCCGGCTGCGAGATATCAATGGTGTAGTTAACGCCATCAATCACATCGAAGTTATAGGTGCGGAAACCATCCCAGTTGATCAGTCCTTGTTGCTCGGTGCTGTCTAGGTTGATTTGGTTGAATTGGCCTGCAGAACACTCCAGCCATTCTTTAACTTCTTTACCGGTTACTTTCATCGCAACCAAAGTGTTCGGGTACAGGTAAAGATCGGCAGCATTACGGAAAGTCAGTTGACCGGATTCCACCTCGGTGAAGTTGGCTGGATCGTTACCGCGGCCACCTGCTTTGAATGGTGCGGCGGCAGATAGAACAGGAATGCCGTCCAGATCCGGGTCACCCTGAATGAAGCGCTCGACATAGTCTTTCTGGGCCAGGCTAACGATCTGAACGGTCGGATCATCCTGAACCAGCGCCAGGAAGCTGTACATCACATCACTGGCTTTGCCGATGGGCTGGTTGACAAATTCTCGGGTAGCTTTGTGATCATCGCTGACAGCTGCAACGAGTTTCTCGTCAGCTTCGACAAGAGCTTCTTTTTTTTGTATTTGTCGTAGATAGGGCGAGCTTCGGTTTGTGCTCCAGTGACGGCCCACTGCTCCCCGTCCTTTTCCAAAACAAGATCCATCACACCAAGGTGATCACCCAACGGCCTGGCATTACTGCGGCAACACCATTGATTGTGCCTTTTTCAATATCTGTATTGGGAATATTGGCGAAATCTTTTCCAGGGAAAACAGCATGAGAGTGGCCAAAGGCAATGGCGTCGATACCGTCTACTTCTGTGAGGTAGTAAACAGAGTTTTCTGCCATGACTTTATATGGGTCTGCCGATACGCCCGAGTGAGGGATGGCGACAATAACATCTGCACCTTCTGCCTTCATTTTCGGAACAAATTTCTCAGCGGCTTGTTTGATATCTAGCGCTTCGACTTTGCCTTCCAGGTTCTTCTTATCCCAGATCAGAATTTGTGGTGGAACAAAGCCGATATAACCTACTTTGATTTCGTGTTCTACACCATCGGTATCTTTGAAGGTATGCGGCTTGATAATGTAAGGCGTGAACATGTTTTTACCTGTTTTCAGGTCAATCACGTTCGAGTTGATATAAGGGAAAGTTGCGCCTTTAAGCGAGGTTTTCAGGAAATCTAACCCATAGTTGAACTCGTGGTTACCCAAATTACCAACATCATAATCCAGTTGGTTCATGGCTTTATAAACGGGGTGAATCTCGCCAGCCTTGATCCCTTTGGCCGCCATGTAGTCACCCATAGGGCTACCCTGCAACAAATCACCGTTATCGACCAAGACACTGTTAGCAACTTCAGCACGCGCTTTTTTTTGACAAGCGTGGCAGTACGGACAAGGCCTGTTTTTTTTGGTCGGCTTATCTTTGTAGTAGTCGTAATCCATCACATTGGTATGGATATCGGTAGTTTCCAAAATACGTAACTTGATTGTTTCAGCCGTGGCAGGGCCCGCAATAGTCAGCAGGCCACCAAGTACTGCAATTGACAGTGGCTTGGCAGATAGTTTCATGATTTTCTCCAGGGTATTGAACAGGAAAGCGTGTTTAAGGTATCAAAAATCATGTCGGTATTACGTGAACTGGTTACCTAATTGTGCCGGGAATCTCGTTTTTTTTGCTTAAAAAGGTGGACAAAATCTCATTATGCTTATGATTTCATCTGTTCTAATTTCAGCGGTAATACAAAAAAAAGGAATAACATAAACCTTAAGCACCTAGAGCAAATATGAACCTAGGCTATATTTACCTGTAATTGCTGCTGTTTTAAGACTGGTTCATTAGCAGGGGCGATAATAGCTCTTCATATACACCTCATATATACGTCATCCAAACTTTTTGGAATAAAAAAAATGAAATTTTAGAATTTCAGGTAATATTCAAGCCCGACTATAGTACTTTTAGTTATAGGAGTGGAGGGCGCTGTAAATGGATTACTTGCCAATTTTTGCAGACATAAAACGTCGACCTTGTTTGGTTGTCGGTGGCGGTGACGTCGCATGGCGTAAAGCCCGTATGTTATTAAAGGCGGGAGCCGATGTGCGAGTGATTGCCCGTGAACTCAATGATGATTTCCAGCAAGCCCTGCAGGCGGGACGTATCACGCATCAGGCCGAAGAGTTTGTACCGTCAGATTTAGACGGCATCTTCTTGGCCATTGCTGCGACTGAGCGTAAGGCGGTGAATGCTTTGGTGTATCAGTCAGCCAATCAACGGCAGGTGATGGTGAATGTGGTTGATGATATTCAGCGTTGCAGTTTTATTGTGCCCTCTATTGTTGATCGTTCGCCTATCATCGTTGCCATTTCTTCTTCGGGTAAGGCGCCTGTTCTTGCTCGATTAATTCGCGAAAAATTAGAAGCGTTATTACCCCAGCACCTTGGCCGGATGGCCAGTATTGCAGGGCGGTTCCGCGAGCGGTTGGCCCAAACAGTGTCATCCGTCACCGCGCGTCGGTATTTTTGGGAGCAAGCCTTTGACGTGCGCTTCTCTGAGCTTGTTGCTTCAGGTCAGGAACAAGAAGCCGAGCAGGAACTGGTTTCCTTATCACAGCAGGCGCAGCAGCTGATTTTGCCTCAGGGGCAAGTTGCGCTGATTGGTGCTGGTCCCGGTGATGCAGGACTGCTGACGCTACGTGCTTTACAACTCATGCAACAGGCCGATGTTGTGCTCTACGACTACTTGGTTTCTGATGAAGTGATGGACTTAGTTCGCCGTGATGCTGAACTGGTCTGCGTCGGTAAAAAAAAGCCGGTTTTCATAGTGTCCCACAGGAAGAAACCAATCAGCTCATTGTTCGTTATGCTGAACAAGGTAAGCGGGTAGTGCGGCTCAAAGGTGGTGACCCATTTGTCTTTGGCCGTGGTGGCGAAGAGCTGGAAGTATTGTTTGATGCAGGTATTCCGTTCCAGGTCGTCCCGGGTATTACGGCAGCAGCAGGAGCTACCGCCTATGCGGGAATTCCGCTAACACACCGCGATTACGCCCAAACCGCGATGTTTATTACCGGTCACCTTAAACCTGATGGCGATCAGCTGGATTGGTCAACCTTGGCCCGCGGCAAGCAAACCTTGGTGATTTATATGGGGCTGATGAAATCCAGCTACATCCAGCAGCAATTACTAGGCCACGGTCGGGCGGCTGATACGCCTGTTGCTATTATTGAACGTGGTACCCAGAAATCTCAGAAAGTATTGAAAGGTCAGCTCGGTGAGCTGGCAACATTAGCTCAACATGCTGCTTCACCTTCATTGATTGTGATCGGGGAAGTGGTGAATTTATCAGAAAAACTACATTGGTTCGGAAAGCAGGAACAGCAACCGCAGCAGCCTGCTGCTGTGAAGCTGGCATAGTATGGAGAGAGTGATGGACCCTAAACGTTTAACCCACCTCAAGCAGCTAGAAGCGGAGAGTATTCATATCATCCGCGAAGTCGCTGCTGAGTTCGATAACCCTGTGATGATGTATTCCATCGGGAAAGATTCATCGGTTATGTTGCACCTTGCCCGCAAAGCGTTCTATCCGGGCAAGATCCCATTCCCTCTTCTGCATGTGGATACCGACTGGAAATTCCGTGAGATGATCGAGTTTCGCGATCGCACCGCGGAAAAATACGGCTTTGATTTGCTGGTACATAAAAACCCGGAAGGCATGACGATGGGGATCAGTCCCTTCAAACATGGCTCTTCCAAGCACACTGATATCATGAAAACTCAGGGTCTGAAGCAGGCTCTGAATAAGTATGGTTTTGATGCCGCCTTCGGTGGGGCGCGACGTGACGAAGAAAAATCTCGAGCCAAAGAACGGGTTTATTCATTCCGCGACAAGAATCATACCTGGGATCCGAAAAACCAGCGTCCAGAGCTTTGGAAAACCTACAACGGCCAAATAAACAAAGGTGAAAGTATTCGTGTCTTCCCGTTATCAAACTGGACAGAGCTGGATATCTGGCAGTACATCTATTTAGAAGGCATTGAGATTGTTCCGCTGTACCTTTCTGAGGTGCGTCCGGTTGTTGACCGTGATGGCATGTTGATCATGGTGGACGATGAGCGTATGGAGCTGCAACCGGGTGAGAAAATTGAGCACAAGAGTGTACGTTTCCGTACCTTGGGTTGCTATCCGCTGACAGGTGCCATTGAATCTGAGGCCAATACTTTGCCGGGCATTATTGAAGAGATGCTGGTGGCAACATCGAGTGAGCGTCAGGGACGGGCGATTGATCACGATCAGTCAGGCTCGATGGAATTGAAAAAGCGTCAAGGTTACTTCTAAGGAAAGATACATGAACAGTCTTATTGAACAACAAGTGGCTGAGCTAGGCATAGAAGCTTACCTTGACCAGCACCATAATAAATCGCTGCTTCGTTTTTTTTGACCTGTGGCTCTGTTGATGATGGCAAGAGTACATTGATTGGCCGCTTGCTTCATGATTCCCACCAGATTTATGAAGATCAGTTGGCAGCAATCCATACCGATAGCCAGAAAGTCGGTACTACGGGTGACAAACCTGATCTTGCACTACTCGTTGATGGCCTACAGGCCGAGCGCGAGCAGGGCATCACCATTGATGTTGCTTACCGTTATTTTTCGACCAAGAAACGTAAATTCATCATTGCTGATACCCCCGGGCATGAACAGTACACTCGAAATATGGCTACAGGTGCATCGACCTGTGATGTTGCGGTTATCCTAATTGATGCTCGTAAAGGGGTATTAGACCAAACTCGTCGCCATTCTTATATCGCCAGCTTATTGGGTATTCGCCATTTTGTGGTAGCCATTAACAAAATGGACTTGGTGGATTACCAGCAAGAACGTTTTGAGTCCATTCGTGATGAATATTTAGCGTTTGCCGAAAAGCTTAATGCTGAACTTGATATTAAGTTGGTGCCGCTTTCTGCTCTTGAGGGCGATAACGTTGTTGGATTGAGTGATAAAACGCCTTGGTATGATGGTGATTCATTGCTGACGCTACTCGAAGACGTCGATTTTGGCCAGGAGCGAGAGTCAGGTGATTTCCGTTTCCCTGTACAGTATGTCAATCGTCCTAATTTAGACTTCCGAGGCTTTGCGGGCACGATTGCCTCTGGGATCGTGAAGGTGGGCGATAAGATTAAGGCATTACCCTCGGGTAAAACTTCTACTATTGATCGTATTGTAACTTTTGATGGTGATTTACCTGAAGCTCACCCAGGTCTGGCAGTCACATTAACCTTGGCTGATGAAATCGACATCAGCGTGGTGATACCATTGTTTCAGCTGGTGATAATGTTCCACTGAGCAACCACTTGTTGGCGGATATTGTCTGGATGGCTGAAGCACCACTGGAAACTGGCCGTCAGTACGATATTAAAGTAGCCGGCAAGAAAACGGTTGGTTCAATTGAAGCCATTCGCCATCAGGTCGATATCAACAACCTAGATACTTTCGCAGTAGATGCCCTACCGCTTAATGGTATTGGTTTGTGTGAAGTGACGTTAAATGAAGCGATTGCCGTTGATGCTTACCAAAATAGTGTTGATACCGGTGGTTTCATTATTATTGATCGCTTAACCAACGTAACCGTTGGGGCAGGTATGGTGCGTGAGGCTTTGGCTGGGGTAGGCAAACAACAAGAAAGCCAATTCAGTGCATTCGAAATTGAATTCAATGCATTGGTCCGTAAGCATTTCCCGCATTGGGATGCTAAAGATATCAGTAAACTACTGGAATAATAGCATGGGTTGGGAACAAGGAATGGTTCTTGCCATGTTAATGGTGATAGTAACCTGTTTGCTGACAACACGGATCAAGCCGGCTTATTTATTTGCCGGGGCGGCCTTTGTCGGTTTTCAGGTTGGAATGATTGACTTGCCAACCTTGGCAGGCAACTTTACTAACTCATCACTATTGACCTTGGTGTTGCTTATCCTTGTTTCCGTTGCCTTGGAGAAAACCCGCTTGATCAGTTGGGTCGGGCGTCAGATTTCGCAAGGCGGTCAGTCTAGCGTGGTGGCTAAGCTAGGTTTATCGACGGCGTTTCTGTCATCATTTACCAATAACACAGCAGTGGTTGTGTCTTTGATCGGTGCAATCAAACGTAACCAGCGCCATGCACCTTCAAGGTTGTTGATCCCTCTATCTTATACTGCGATTTTGGGTGGAACCCTAACCCTGATTGGTACTTCTACAAATTTAATCATTAATAGTTTCGTTGAAGATGCCGGTCTACCAAGTCTAGGCTTTTTTTTGCTCCAACATCTATTGGCTTGGCAGTACTGGTGGTTGGGTTGATTATTTTAATCCCTCTCAGTTATTTGTTACCTGTTTATGATGATCATAGCCAGGATGATTTGCCTTATTTTCTTGAGGCCCGAATCGAAGGTGGTTCGCCGCTTGCCGGTAAAACAGTCGCCGAAAATGGTTTGCGGGCGTTACGTCGCTTGTTTTTGGCTGAGGTAATCCGTAACGGTAAAAAAAATTGCACCGGTATGCCCCGATACCCGATTAATGGCAGGCGATAGTTTGTTGTTTTGCGGTGATATTGAAAGTGTCACCACTTTACAAGAAATAAATGGCTTGCATCTATTCGGTCAGCATCATCTTAATGGTCAATCGATGTTGGAAGTGATCGTCAGCCATTCTGCAGGTATCCGTGGAAAAACCCTTAAAAGTGTACGTTTCAGAGAGCGCTTTGATGCAGTCGTCGTAGCAATTCGTCGAGGTCATGAACGCTTGGGGGGAGGACTTGGCAATATTGAGCTGCATGCCGGTGATACATTGGTAGTTGTACCGGGTAAAGCGTTTAATGAAAAAAAACAGCAGTTAAATCGAGAGTTTGTCTTGGTTAATGGACTAGATTCCAGCGCTCGTTTAGATAGCAGCAAGAGCTTAAGCGTCTTACTGGGGTTTATGGGAGTGATAGCAGCAGCACTGCTTGAAGTCTTCCCTATTATTAATGGGCTTGCCGCTTATCTTCTTATACTGGTAGCCTCCGGGATTATCTCTTTTGCAGAGATTCGACGGCGCTTTCCTATCGATATTGTTGTGATTGTAGGTTCTGCGTTATCGCTTGCTCAGCTGATGATTTCCAGCGGCTTGTCCGAGCGAATGGGGAATATGCTGATGGCATCACTCGACGACTGGGGGATCTATGGGGCGTTAGTTGCTGTGTACCTGTTGACTCTGATCCTTACTGAATTGGTTACCAATAATGCAGCTGCTGCTCTGTCTTTTCCCATCGCATATAGTTTGGCTGTGAGTTATGGCGCCGATCCGATGCCTTTTATTATGGCAATCTTGTTTGGAGCAAGTGCCAGTTTTATTTCCCCTTATGGTTATCAGACCAATTTGTTGGTCTATAGCGTAGGAACTACAAGTTAATTGATTATCTGCGAGTAGGATTACCGGTATCCATTGTTTATTCCGTGGTTGTACTTACGTTGATCCCTCAACTGTTCCCTTTTTAATGCGATTTTTAAATAGTACGTCATGAAACGGAGTTTATTATGACAGCCGCAGTTCAACCTCATGATGATGAGAACGTTGTATGGCATCGCCATCAGACAGATAAGGCTTTCCGCGCCCAGCAAAAAAAAGCAGAAACCTTGTGTAATGTGGTTTACCGGCTTGAGTGGTGCGGGAAAATCAACAGTTGCTGGTGCCCTGGAATCCCGTCTTGCGGAGTTGGGGCATCATACCTATTTGCTGGATGGCGATAATGTCAGGCATGGATTGTGTCGTGATCTTGGGTTCTCGACTGAAGATCGTCGTGAGAATATTCGACGAATAGGAGAAGTGGCAAAGTTAATGGCTGACGCAGGGCTAATTGTATTGAGTGCATTCATTTCTCCCCACCGTCAGGAGCGTCAGTTGGTTCGTGATCTATTGCCGGAAGGGGAATTTCTTGAAGTATTTGTTGATACGCCGCTAGCTGAATGTGAGAAGCGTGATCCGAAAGGCTTGTATAAGAAAGCACGAGCAGGTGAAATTAAGCAGTTCACAGGGATCGATTCTGAATATCAGGCGCCGGATTCTCCAGAAATCCATTTGCAGGCTGGAGAGGCATCGATAGCAGAGTTGGTTGAGCTGTGTTTGGAGTCGTTGAGACAACGTCAGATCATCTGCTAATAAAAGGAGCCGCCACGAGTGAGTACTCTACTCGAATCAATTTATGGCATCGCGCTTGAAGCCGGAGTGGCTATCATGGAGCGTTATCATGGCAATGTTCAAGTTTCCGAAAAGGCTGATAGTAGTCCGGTAACTGAAGCCGACCTCGCCGCCAATGCGATTATTGTTGAGCAGCTAAAAGAGCTGACGCCAGATATTCCTATTCTCTCTGAAGAATCTGCTCATACTCCTTGGCCAGAAAGACAGCATTGGACTTCATTTTGGCTGGTGGACCCTTTAGATGGAACTAAAGAGTTTTTGCGTCAGAATGGTGAGTTTACCGTTAACATTGCTTTGATTGAGAATGGTAAGCCAACCTTAGCGGTTGTTCATGCGCCGGCATTGGATAAGACATGGTTAGGTGATAGTGAAAAGGCTTGGCTTCAGACTAAAGCAGGTCGAGATCAGATTAAGATCCGGCCAGCAACCGTTCCAACTGTTGTAGGCAGTCGTTCTCACCCTAGCCCTGACATGGCAAGTTACCTAGAGCAACTTGGGGAGCATAAGATGACCGAAGTTGGCTCATCGCTAAAGTTCTGTTTGGTTGCTGAAGGACGTGCGCAATATTACCCACGTTTGGGGCCTACAATGATGTGGGATACTGCCGCAGGGCAATGTATTGCTGAAAGTGCGGGAGCGACGGTAAAACAGTTTTCGGGAGAAATCCTCAGTTATCATCGCGAAGAGTTGCTGAACCCTTACTTCATTGTCGCCATTTAATGGTGATTGTTTTGCAATAACATTAAGGCAGCTATTGGCTGCCTTTTTTTGCGAATTCTCTAAAATAAGATCAAGGCTTCCTATTATTGACTACGCTTAATCTACTGTAATGAGTTTTGATACTTCATCTTGAGTGTTTGGATGGGTGTATTTATTGTCATTTTTATGGGTTATAGATTGAATTGTCAGCATTCGGTGAATAAAGAACAATAAATCGATTGTTATATCTCCCTTTCCCCCTATAATGCTGCCTCACCAACAAGGCACAGCGATACTTAGTAAGCTATTTGCAAGCTGTGTATAACTTGTAGGTAACTGGGAGTTCTAAAAAAAACACTTTAAGAAAAGGTGCTTGACACTCTTTTTAAATTGCATAGAATGGCCAGCCTCTTCAGTGAATGGGTCGAAAGCGTTAAAATTTAACCTTTTGCTTTATTGAAGTCAGTCAGGAAGCGGTTTTGATAAGTTCAAAAAAAACTCCTTGACTTAAAATTAGAGGCGCGTAACATACGCAGCCTAGCCAACACCAAGTGTTAGCTAAAC